>WBZO01000067.1_pt1 | contig 277520 bp, 210 predicted proteins | sample 5204261 | NCBI WGS metagenome assembly WBZO01 (sample SAMN12412400, study PRJNA552823) | activated sludge metagenome | isolation source: activated sludge from anammox sidestream of wastewater treatment plant... | place: USA: North Carolina | collected 2017-09 | reverse complement strand
TAAATTAAAGGAGAGAAACAAAAAACTTTTGAACGCTAAATTACTAAGGATGAAGGTGCAGGATTATGCCTGACTTTCTACATTATTTTCAACTGTTAAAATTCTGTTTTCCGCTGAACCAGTACAAAGAAAAGGTTCATTATCTAAATAATTATTCAAAACTCCTAACTGTTGGTTACCAAAATTCAAATAATTTTTTGTGGCTGGGCTAAGTTTGTTAAACTCTATCTTCCTGTCCCAATCAGGTAATTTAATGTTTTCAGTTCCTGTGTCAAGAGGTAATTTTGCCAAATGTGCAATAACTTGATTTAAAGCCGAAAAATCAAAGTTTCCAAATTGGTTTAAATTCGGAAAAAACCCAATAATTGAAAATATTTGATCATCACTTAAACTAAACAGCAGGTTTTCAAGGTCTTTAGCTGTAAGTATTTTCCCGGCAGTTAACTTGTTTGCGCTGACTAAATCACTAATTGTTTGATTGGCTTCGGCACTTACTCCATAAAATTTATCATTTACTACAAAGTAAAATTCATTTACCGGTGACCAATGTCTTAACAATCCCGCAAAATCTTTTTTAAGTTTACTTATAACTTCTGAATTACTTGTTCTTATATCCTCCGGCGCAAAGACCTGGTAAAAAATCCCTTTGGTTGGAATATAACCGTCATTTTTTCTGTCACCTATATTACCCCATGGTTTTACCTGTTGAAAATCTTTTTCATAATAATTCATTATTTGTGTGAACAGGGATTCAAACTCTTTTCCGTCAGAATAATAAATCTTGTTTTTAAATAATATTCGGGCTAAGAATGTTTCTTTTGAATTCATCTAAATCGTAAATTCTGAATTTTTAATAATTTCAAAAATGACCGAAGACTAAAATAGTAAATTCTTCATCTCAGTTTTTATAACCCGAAACTGAAAGTATAAAAAATTTGATAAAACTTACCTTTCAATTTCTTCCTTCATTTTTGTGATGGCTTTGAAGCGGTGGCTGAGGCTGTTTTTAACTTCCGGAGGGAGTTGCGCCATTGTTTCGGTGAATCCGGAAGGGATGAAAATAGGGTCGTAGCCGAAGCCACCGGTGCCGCGTTTTTCGGTGATTAGTTCGCCTTCGCATTCTCCGGTGGTTACGATGGTTTGATTGCCGTCGTAATATGCCATAACGCATACATATCTTGCCGTATATGGCGGTTGAAATTTAGAAATTTCCCTTACTACTTTTTGAAGATTCTTTTCTGCAGTTGAGATTTCACCCGCAGCTTCACCTTGCAGGTTTTCCGAAGTTGATTTTGTGTGAAAATCTGCTGCTGCGCAGGAATTGTCTCCAACAGCTTCACTTTGAAAGTTTTTTGAGGTTGATTTTGTTTGAAAATCTGTTGCTGCGCAGGAATTATCTCCAACAGCTTCGCCCGGCATGTCCTCTGAAAAGGAATTTTTTTGAACATGTGCTTCTTCATCGGAACTTTCAACGGCGCTTCTATTCAGATGGTCTCCATCAGATGAAGTACCTTGATTGTTTTCTCTGTTTTCAAAATTCATATTTGCATATCTTGCTGAATACACCCCCGGTCGCCCATCTAAGCAGTCAACTATTAATCCTGAATCGTCTGCAAGCGCCGGAATGCCGGTTAGTTTAAAAGACTCAACAGCTTTTATCACTGCATTTTCCTCAAAAGTTTCGCCCGTTTCAGGTATTTCGGGAAATGAGTTTATCAAATCCAAAGGAATTATTTCGAATTTCTCATTCCCTAACAATTCCCTTATTTCAGTCAATTTTCCCCGATTGTGTGTAGCAGCAAGTATCTTTTTTCTTAACGGCATTTTTATTCCTTTTTCGGTTCTCCCGAAAATTTTTTATTAAATCATTCAAAATTTACTACCTTAAGCCAAACTTGTGGTTGAACTTCCAGTGGTAGTCTGAGTTTCGTTAAATCATTCAAAATTTACAACCTTCAACCAAACTTGTGGTTGAACTTTCATCTATAACTTAATATTTTGATATTTTTACCCGGCAAAATTCACAAACTAAAAATCAACCATAACCATCAAGGTCTGCAAAAAGTTTTTCCCCAACAATATTCACAAATATTCACAAAATTCACAAACCCCCACCTACCCGGGTGCACAGAAATGTAACACTTCCAAAAAATATTTAAAACCACAAAAAATTCCCAACTTATCGTTAAGTTTCTTTAGAGAACCACAACCTTTTTCCTATTTTTGAGGTCTAACAAACAGGTATTCAGAGCACGATGGACGAAGTCACCCGACAATTAGTTGAATCAGCCGCAAGAGGCGAAGTTACAGCCTTTGAAGCGTTGGTGAAAAAGTATGACCGAAAAGTCATCACTTTAGCCCTGAAATATACCCGCTCGGAAGAAGACGCAAAAGACATTTATCAGGAGGTTTTCATCCGCGTTTGGAGAAGCCTCCCGGACTTTGGCTTCAAAAGCGAGTTTTCTACCTGGCTGTTCAGAGTTACGACTAATGTCTGCCTGACACATTTGGACAAAAGGAAGAGACATTTCGGGGAGGAATTGTCGGCCGAAGAAGAATCTGATGGCGATCCGGAAGAAAACCGGCGACACATCCAAATAAAAAGCGACGATCCAAGCCCGCTCGAGCGCTTAAAAAGCTCTGAAATAAACAACGAAATTTTGAAAGCTGTTGACCTGCTGCCCGACAGGCAAAAATTGGTGTTCACGATGAAATACTATGAAGAGTTTAAAATTTCCGAAATTGCTGAGGCTACAGGGCTTAGCCAAGGGACAATTAAAAGATACCTGTTCGATGCAACCAACAAATTGAAACACGCTCTCAAACAATTCTATCAAGGAGTTTGAAATGAAAAAGAATGAATTTGATATGAACCACAGTGAAAATGAAAATAAGCCCGATATGAAAAGGAAGGAAATCAAATCCGAATTGCACGAAACTAAAAATGAGGTTAACGCAAACTCCATCGATTACTCAAACGCTGCAAATGGCTCAAACGCCACCGATAGCACAAACGCTGCAAATAACGCAAACGCTGCAAATTTTGCACCTCCCTCTAATGAACCGGAGGAACATAACGACATAACAGGCAAAATAAGTTTAACACACCCGGAATTTGCAGAAATGATTTTCCTTCATTTGGCGGATGAACTAACTGAAGAAGAGACTAAAAAACTTTTCGACCACATCCGGCTTTGTGAAAGTTGCAAAAAAGAATTTGAACTCCAAAAAGAAATGCTGGCTGCAATTAAAAGCACAAACCCCGATTTTGCAGTGGATGAAATTTTAGCCGCTTCAAGAAAAGAACTTTCGGATCAACTTCGCTCAGAAATTTTTATTACTGAAACATCCGGTTCCCAACCTGTTAGTTCCGAAGCGCTTAATTCTGAAACCTTAGCCTCTGAAGCTCTCATTTCCGAAAAACATAGTTCGGCGACCATCATAAACAAAGAAGTCAAAACCGCAGCTACAGCGCCTGCAACAAACCTATCAACTGGCACATCCAATGCAACAGCCACTGCCACACTCACTGCCTCAACCACAGCTAAAAAGCCGGATTTTCTCACTAAACTAAAAAATTACTTTGAAAGGAAAGAAACATTCACGCAAAAATTTTTAGCACCATCACTCGCAGGTGCCGGTGGATTAGCTGCTGGGATTTTACTTACACTTCTGTTTTTTGGAAAATCAAGCGGCGAAAAAGATTTTTTCTTCACTAATATAGAAAATTCCAAAGAATCACGCACAAAAATTGCAAATGTGATGTTCAAAGATACTGAGGGTAACGACGGCACCATCTCGTTCACTTTCGACGCCTACAAACGCATTACCGTTACCGGTTCACCGGATGACCCGAACATCCAAAAGTTACTTACTTATTCAATTTTAAACGAAAAAAACCCCGGCACAAGGCTTAATTCAATCAATTTAGTGAACGAAAGTTACGATAAAAAACAGTTGGAAGGAGTGAAAGAAGCGCTCATTTCAGCCGCAAAATCAGACGATAACCCGGGGGTAAGGCTGCAGGCACTTAAAACCTTAGCGACACTTCCTTTTGACGACGACATCAAAAAAGCGTGCCTGCATATTTTAAGCCACGACAACTCGCCCGGCAACAGAATCGAAGCAATTAACACTTTGGTACGGGCAATTAAAGACGGATTTAAAGCCGATGACGAAATTAAATCGGTCTTCAAACAGCGGTTGGATGAAGAAGAGAACCCCTACATTATCATCAAAACCAAATCTGTGCTCGAGGGGAAGGAGATGTAGCATGCAAATAACTAAGTTATTGATTTTTAACGCATTTTCTGCACTCACAACGCTTATTGCACATGCAAAAAACACTGCTCTTACAGCAGGCAAAACTCTCACAGCAGTGATCGCAGTTGCGGCACTGATTGCGCTTTCTGCGGTTAACACAGCATACGCAGGTAACGAAGATTTCAGAAAATCGTTCACTGTGCAACCCGGTGGTTCATTCATTTTAAGCTCTGATTATGGCGACATCAAAATTTTCACAACCAATAAAAATGAAGTTACCGTTGAAATTAAAGACCTTGATGAAAAATACTTCAAAAATGTACAGCTTTTGCAACAGGGCAATACCATCAGGCTCAGCTACCGCTCTGCCGGCGGATGGAATGATGATCTTGATTTCAAAATAACCGTGCCCGTTAATTTCAACCTGGATATTAAAACCTCTGCCGGGGACATCGATCTTAAAAACAACCTGACCGGTAATGTTAAGCTTTATACATCAGGCGGCGACATCGAAACTAAAAATATCAACGGAAATTTTGACTGCTACACCTCCGGCGGGGATGTTAAACCGGGAACAATAACCGGAAAAGCAAACATTAAAACTGCCGGCGGGGATATTGTAACCGGAAGCATCTCATCCGATGCCTCTTTCTCAACCTCCGGCGGTAACATTAGCACAGGAAACATCGGCGGCGCGGCTAAGCTTTCCACAGCCGGAGGCGACATCGTCGCCGGCGCAATTTCCGGCGGTGCAACCGTTTCAACCTCCGGCGGTAACATCAACATCATTTCAATTAAAGGGCGAGGCTCCGTTAAAACTGCAGGCGGCTCAATCGCAGTCGGCTCTTCAGCTTCCGGGTTAGAGGTAAAAACTTCCGGCGGCGATATTTTTATCAATTCTTTAGGCGGAAGTGCTGAGATAAAAACTGCTTCAGGTGACATCAGAGTTACTTTTGCAAAGGGAAATACGGGAAATGTCGTGATTAAAAACTCAGCCGGCGATGTTACTATTTCTTTCCCTGCGGGGGTGAAAGCTACCGTTAATTCAATCGTTTCAACCTACGGATGGGATGACGGTAGCGACGGGTTTAAATCGGCTTTCTCGAGCACTATCGATAAAAAAGGAAATAAAATCTATGCCAAAACTGTTATAAACGGCGGAGGTGGTGCCACAGTATCCGTAAACTTAGATATGGGAACGCTAACCCTGAAAAAATAGAAGTTTTACTGCCTCAAGGGCTAACAGTTACAATCCCTTATTATCTTCAGGGCGGCATCAAGCTCTTCCGTGGTGTTATAAAAGTGGTGCGAAAGCCTTACATACCCTTCGCGCATGGAAGTGTAAATTTTTGCTTCGCTAAATTTTTCATAAAGCATTTTGGCGCGCGGTGTGGTAAAGCTTACAATCCCCGAGAGGTTCTTAGTTGCATATTCGGCAGAAAGTGGTTTCAGCCCCAACTCCGTTAGCCTGTCGTTCATGTAAATTGTGTGGGCAACAATTCTTTTTTCAATTTCCGGAATGCCAACCGCCTGAATAACCTCGAGCGCACCAATCAGCGCATTCACGCCAATCATGTTAATTGTGCCGTTTTGAAGTGCATCGGCACTTTTGTTCATATCGAAATTAAAATCCAAAAGAGAGGCTTGGCTCTCCATCGAATCCCACCCCACAAACCCATAAGTAATTTCATTCTGCAATTCTTCAGTTATATAAATGAAGGAAAGCCCCATCAGCGCAAGCAGCCATTTCTGCGTTCCGCACGAAAGGAAGTCAATTTTGCACTCTTTAACATCCACCGAAAGTGCACCCAAAGCCTGAACGGCGTCAACACAGAAAATTATTCCCTTCTCCCTGCAAAACTCGCCGATTCTTTTCAGGTTTGCGCGGTAACCGCTCAAATATTGCACCGCACTTATTGAAATCAGCCGTGTTCCGGGTTTAACAGCGGATAGAATATCATCCGAACTAACAGCGCCGTGCTTCGAGTGAACAAAATCAACCTCAACACCCTGGTTTTTAAGGTTTAAAAACGGATAAACATTTGAAGGAAATTCAACATCGTTTAACAGCACCCTGTCTCCGGGGTTCCATTTCAACCCGTGCGTTAGAATGTTAAGCCCCGTGGCAGTATTATCAAAAAAGGCGAACCGGTCCGGCTCACCGTTCACTAACTTTGCGAGCATCCCTTTCGCTTCAGTGGTTTCCGAAACATACTCGCTCATATCATCTATGTGGGTTTCGCTGCGTCTTTTTAGAAAGAGGTTCGCTTTATCAATGGCAGCCTGCGGAACAGGCGAAAGCGCCGCATGATTAAGATAGATTTTGCCAAGTTTTAGGTAGGGAAAACTCCCTCTTACTTCCTGAATTGTCATCCGTTCATTCTTTTTTTTAATGATCGTAAAGTGAAAATAACAGAATCTAAACTTAACTATTTTTGCGGTTTAACCGGCACCCTTTCTTTCGCTTCGCGGTTTCGCTGCTCCATTATCTCCAGTTCCCTTTTCGATTGAACCCCCGTCGGATGCCCTAAGCTGTTTTTCATTTCGATGTAAACTTCATATTCTTCTTTGGTAACCTTGTTCTGCCAGTTTCCGGTTACAATTCCAAGTCCTACAAACAAAAAGAATGTCCCGAACACCAAAGGGGTGATTGCTTTTTTCTTCACTTTTTTCTTCGTGATAATATTTTCCACATAAAGTGTATCCCGCAGCGGGCAGGCGTCAACGCATTTCAGACACGAGGTGCACTCGTCAGAAATCACATATTTTTTCACATTTTCAACATTTATTCTGCTCGGGCAGGCAATCGTGCAAAGGTGGCACGAGGTGCATTTTTCCGTGTTTCGTTTTATTTTCAAAGGGCTGAACAGCGAAACCACACCTAAAAACGCACCGTAGGGGCAGAGGTACCGGCACCAAAAACTGCGAATGAACACCGAAAGCAGAAACAGCACTGCAATAACAATCAGCGCAAACTGGGAAATGTCGGCGAAGAAATAATACATCTTCACATCTGAAATTATGTTGTAAGGGCTGTCCAAAAACGCCTTCAACGCAACCGCACCCATCGAAAAGAACACTGCAATAAAAAGGAAACCAAGCAGAAGATATTTAATGCTTCTGAGCGGATAATCGAGCCAGCGGGGAAGTGTCGGTTTCCTCTTGAAAATTTTCAGCCAGATCGCTTCGCCAAAATCCCCGATTGCCTCCGAAATGGTGCCCACCGGACAAACCCAGCTGCAGAAAGATTTACCAAGCACGAACGAAAGGCTTAATATCCCCAGGAATATGAAAAAACCTGCCGGATGTGCCTGATGGAGATCGCCCGTAAGTGCAAAATAATACACACTCATCATCGAGCTTATGGGCAGAAACGCATCGACTCCGGGGGGACGGTAAAAACTACCGGCACTTCCGCCTGTTTCAAAATATTGTGTGAAATAATAAAATTCAACGCCGATCCAAATACTTATTAGTGCGAACGCAAACTGCGACCATAGCCGCGAGGGCTGCACTTTTCCTTCTCTTTCTTTCCTGATCGGCTTTTTGGGCTTTATCTGATCAATTTTATGATCAATTATAATCGTCTCTTTTTTCGTATCTATTTTTTCGGTCATCTCTAACTGTCTTCCGTCTGTGGGTTAACACTTAGGTTATTTTTTTCTTTAGGATATAATCTCTTTTTTTTCAAAATCAGAGAAATTTATCTGATTTAAAATACGGTTATTTTTGATCATAAACAAGAAATAAATAATTAATTTTATAATTTTTGGAATTGGTGCCTTCACTCGCTGCTTCAGAAAATAATTCCCGGTACGGTCATCTGATAAGATAATATCCGTTAATTGATACTGCAACTTCGGTTGATTTGCTTCAATAATTTCTCCCGGTCTGTTCTGAAGACAACCATGCTTACAGGCTGCAATTCTTCACTATAATGATGCATTTTGAACGAAAAATTAAAAAAATTTATGTTACAGACCATAGCCATCGTTAAAAATGATTTATTTTAATACTCAAACTGAATAAAAACAGTAAAATCTTTGATATATTCAATTACTTTTCGTATTTTACTCTCCATATATTTAATTTTTAATAGGCAATCGAAATGATTAATAAATCGTTTTCACTAAGGGTATCTGTCCTATCTTTGTTGTTCTTTTCTTTTACAACATTTGGACAGGTCACTCTTTTCACAGGTCAACTTCCGGGTGGGACTGATAACGATAATCCCTACGAACTTGGTACGAAGTTTCAGGTATCTCAGGTGGCAAAAATTACCGCCATCAGATTTTATAACACTCTAAACGAAGCCGGTGCTCATACCGGAAATATTTGGGATGCCAACGGAAACCTGATTACATCTGTTGTGTTCGTGGGTGAAGCAGGTGAGGGTTGGAAAACCGCCAATCTGACAACTCCTTTGACGATTTATCCGGATAATATCTGGACTGTTTCAGTTAACACCAACAACGAATATGCCTACACCCACAACGGGCTGATCACTTCAGTACAGAATGGGATTATTTTTTCCGTTGAAGACGGAAATAATGGTGTTTTCAACACTACACCGGGCAACTTCCCCACTTCTTCCTTTTCACATTCTAACTATTTCAGAGATGTGGTGGTGGAAGAAGTGCTGAGCCCCGAACTTCCGGCTATTGCACTCTCATGGCCCCTTGGCGGCACACAGATTTATTCAAATTCTCAAACTTTTCTCTGGTATTTGAACTATCCCTGGGGTGCTCCTGTCACTTACGAGCTGAATATTTCAACCGATCCTGCAATGGCTACATATAGTTCGTACAATGCAGGTAACCAGCAACAGTTCACCGTGAACGGGCTACTGAACGGCACAACTTATTATTGGAGGGTCAGGGTTATCGATTCGCACGGTTGGGTGATTAACACTTCGGCTGTCGAAAGTTTTGTTTCACCTCCTAATGCGGTTACACCCGAGGCGGTGCCATCCTGGCCTATCGGAGGACCAACAGTTTACACGCTTAACCCAACTTTGTTCTGGTACCACAACATTGCTGCATTCGGACTTGATTACGAAATAGAAGTCCGTCAGGGTGATGCAACTGCTCTTACAGGGGTTGCAAACTATACCACCAACGGCAACAGGTACCACCAACTCAACGGTTTGGAAGCAGGCAAACAATATTCATGGGCAGTTCGTTCACACGGCGCAGCGGGTTTTTCAGCTTGGTCTGCTCCGCAAACTTTCACAACTTATGGTGTATTAAGTGTGCTTGTACCTGTTCCTTCATGGCCCGTGGGCGATCCTGAAGTTTACACCACTTCACCTACTCTTTTCTGGTATCTGAATGAAGCAGGTGTCGGGCTTTCTTATGATATTGAAGTTGTTGAAGGGAACGATCCTTTTACAGGGACCCCTACTGCAACAGGAATCCCGGGCACATATTATCAGTTGGCCAACCTCGATAACGGAACAGTTTACAGATGGAAAGTTCGCTCGGTAAGAGGTCTTGAAACTTCCGACTGGTCGGCTGAAGCACAATTTCACACTTATTCACCGGCACCCGATCCGGGGCCCGTTGTTCCGAATCTTTCCTGGCCTGTTGGCAATACTACGGTTTACAACACTTCCACTACACTCAGTTGGTGGCTCGGAGTGGCTTCTGACGGTTACACTTTTGATGTTGAATTTACCGACGGCGGTGCTTTAACGGGAAATCCGACAGTCACGGGCATCACTTCACTTAGTCATTTCATTCCGTTGTTGCATGCCGGAAAAACTTATAAATGGAGTGTGCGCTCGAAAAAGAACAATGTTTATTCCGCATGGGCTGCGGAAGAAGAGTTTACTACCATTTCAGGAATTGCCGCTGTTGATGTGCCCGTGCCTTCATGGCCCATTGGCGACAATACTGTTTATACTACCGACCAAAGACTTTCATGGTACATGAACGGGCCCTCTGCCGGTCTAACTTATAATTTGAGGTATTCCGTTAATCCTGATATGTCAGGCGCAATTGTGATCCCCGGAATTTCCGAGACAGGTTATGACCTTTCAAATCTGGCACTGGGAACCAGCTATTACTGGGAAGTTAATTCTTCCGATGGCGTTGTTACTTCGGCTTGGTCTCCAACTGCTTCATTTGTTACATGGTCCGGTTCCTGGGTTGTTGTCCCAAGACCGGGAAGCCCTGCTCAGGGTGTTTATATTTCAAGTTCTGCGCCTACTTTAACATGGTACCTGCCAACCGCAGGAAATGCAGTTACCGGATACAGTGTGCAGATTGCTGATAACCCCAACTTTATCAATGCTGTTACAAAACAGACATCGGAGACAAATCTTTCGATTTTAACTGCTTCGGGGCAGAATACTGTCTATTGGAGAGTCAGCTCGATGAATGCAAACGGAGACCTTTCAGCTTATTCATCAACTTCTGTGTTTTCGAATAACTCACCAAACTCGGTTAACGATGGTGAAATTCCCACACAGTTTGAATTGAACCAAAACTATCCGAACCCGTTCAACCCGTCAACCACTATCAGTTTTAGTGTTCCGAAAGAATCTTTCGTAACAATAAAAATTTATGATGTAACCGGAACTCTGGTGAAAACTTTAGTAAGCGAGAACAAAGTGGTTGGCAATTACAAAGTAACATTCGACGCTTCTGCACTTGGCAGTGGTGTTTACTTCTACCGCTTAGAAGCCGGCGATGTAGCTATCACCAAGAAGATGATGCTTCTGAAGTAACGGTGGAAGATAATCTAAAAGTAAATTAAACAGGCGCACACTAATGTTTAAATCGCATTAATAACCTGATTAAATTAACTAATAAAAATCTTTAAAAACTAAAAACGGATCAGCCCCAACAGCTGATCCGTTTTTTTTTACAAAAAATATGATCGTTGATTAAAAAATATTTTTGAACTATGAAGTAAATCCTCACTATTATAAAACCAATATCACAATTTTATAACTAAAGCTTCAGTAAAATATTATGTCAAACTCGTCACTGTCATTACTGAACCCAAAATCTTACCGTATCCAAAAACCTTATCTCAAGAATCTCAGGGCTATATACGGGTATTATATGAAGCAAAGAATATATCTAAGAGTTGAAAGTTTCTGAAAATAAGGAGGGAAAAAACTAAGGGAAGTAAAATCATCTGTTATTTTGGTTTATATTTTTCTGTGGAAACATATTTATTTTGCACTTTTATCGCAGTTAAACACGGCGTTTCCGAGTTAGAAATATGTTAGAAAAATCGCTAAATTAATAGCAATTTATCATAATAAATCAGGACATGAAAGAGAAAAATTTTCCCGTAAACCCTTTATTTATAAGCACTTATGCTTCTTTGTGTTTCCCCTTTTGTGGAGGTGGCGGGAGTCGAACCCGCGTCCGAAATTGAGGATCGAAGAATATGCTACGCGCGTAGTCAGAGTTTTAGTTTCATTCCGTTTGCTCCCACTGACCGGATCGCACGGCTAATATCCGGTGAGAAGTTCGCCTTTCCTACCCGGAGATCGGATCGGCTATCGTACTAAATCGACGCTCAATACAGAAACAGTACGAAGTTTCTGCAAGAACGGCAGCCTAATTAACTAAGCTGCGAGGGCGTAATTTTCGCCAGTTATGTTTTTACCGCTGTTTATCGTGTCTGCGGGTAACACGGCACGCAATTCTAAGCTCCTTCCAACCCCGTCGAAGCCAGTTTCACCCCCAAAAGTAATTCCTGCAAAAAAAAACAACTAAGAAATTTGGGTTTACGGCAACAGAATACCTGAAGCCCCCCAAAGTATTTGTGCTATGAATTAAACAATCCACTGCACATTAGACATTCCACCGCACATCTTTGTTCCCTGTAATTTTGTTCTCGTACCTTGCGGCGGTGAACAAAAAATCGGAAAGTCTGTTCAGAAATATAACGATATTTTCGTTTATCTCCTCTTCACGGGCTAATTTCACTACCATTCGTTCGGCTCTTCTGCAGACGGTTCTTGCAAGATGAAGTGCAGCCGCACCTTTGCTTCCGCCCGGAAGTATGAAGTGTCGCAGAGGCTCTAACATACCAGTGTAGCGATCTATTAAATTTTCCAAGTCCGTTGCAAAAATTTCTTCAATTTTCGGAAGTTTTGCCGCTACCCTCGAGTTTGGATCAGGCGTTGCAAGATTTGAACCCACCACAAACAGCCTGTTCTGAATAATTTGCAGATTTTCAATCAGTTCTTCGCTTTTAAGTTCACTAATTGCCACACCGATAACTGAATTAAGCTCGTCAACGGTGCCGTAAGCGTCAATCCTTACACAATCTTTATCGACACGCAAGCCGCCGTTTAAGGCAGTCTTACCGCGATCACCCGTTTTGGTATAAATCTTCATTTATCTCGCCAATTTTCTACATTAATAACAATCACAGGAGGTTATAGTTCAATTTTGATTTTCAGAAGTGGAAATAATAAGTTGTTCGCAGAAAAAAAACAAATTTGACAGTGAAAGTGCCAAAACCCTAAATCCTCCGGTTAAAGGCAAAGCAACAACTCGGGTCAGGTAGTTAAAGTGCCAAAACGCGAAAATCCGCGGGTTAAAGGCAAAGCAACAACTCAGGTCGGGTAATTAAAGTGCCAAAACGCGAAAAATTTTTCAGTTAAAGTGCGTGATCCTTCAAAAGTTAAAGTGCCTGATCCTTCAAAAGAGGAAATTCTTTAACGATTACTTCACCCTTTTCGAAAAACAGCTTTTTCCCCGGAGTCATGTGCGTTTGTTTCACTACTCCAACCGCCGCTCGTGAACCGTTATGGCTTATTGACGAAACCGTAGTCAAAACCCCAACTTCTTTGCCTTCCTCATCCGTTAAGAAAACAGGAAGAGCGGGTAAACGATGCAGCCCATCGCCACGGCTCTCTTTTGTGCTCCCCGAATCGCTCGCCGAACCGGGTGCACCACCCAATGCAGCAGGCTCTTCCCCTAATATGGCGGGCGCACCCTTAAATGCAGCAGGTGCACCACCCAATGCAGCAGGCTCTTCCCCTAATATGGTGGGCGCACCATTAAAATCGGCAGGCAAAGCAGAACTCAAAAATTCCCCCGAAACCACCTCTAAAGGTACAAACTTACGCTGCACACGCTCGAAAAACTCAGGTCGCAAAAGCGTATCCCTCCCGATGAAATTCTTCTTCCCCGACGCCACTTCATCCGTCAGCTCAATCTCAAACGGGTGAAAAATATCAACAATTTCAGCAGCCCCCGGCACAACCGATTTAATATTCAACTCAGTAATCGCCTCTTCACCCACAAACCCAAGGGAAAAAGGTCCCTGATACTCCAGAACAAAGTTCGTCAGTTTTTTAATCGCAGTTTCACTTCCGTAAATCAGGTATCGGTCAATCTTACCGGCAAACCGATACTTCAGCAACGAAAAAACCATCTCCTCAAACTCGAAGAAATACACCCTTTCCGGTTCCTCATCAATAATCCCCGAGATAAGAATAGTAGCCGATTCCGCCTGCGGCCCATACACCTCGAGCGCACCAATCGTACCGGTAACATCTGTAACCGTAACCTCATCCTTAGCGATGTAGCGGTTTATCCAGCGCGTTAATTTTTCCGAACAGTTCACGCTGCCGAAAAGAAGAATCCTATCTGTCTCAGTAACTACGAGCACCGAGTCAATAATGCCCCCCCTGTCGTTACAAAAGATAGTTCTGCGACACTTCCCCACCTCCAAATCGAGCAGATTATTGGTAGTCAGTCTGTCAAGGAAAATCAGGGCATCTTTGCCGGTCAGTTCAATCGTGCAAAAAGCGGAAATATCCCTGAAAGCAGTGCCGTTTTCAATCAAATTTTTTTCGTGTGAAGTGCCGCCGGGTGTAAGTTCGAGTGCGCTGCTGCTCCCCCGTTGGGCATAGTTATAACCTTTTTCCTCAAGCAAATCCTGAAGTGGTGAGCGTGCGGTTCGCGGGCTTGCGTTTCCCCGCAATGGGATAGCACCCGCAGTGTGCGAAAATCCAAAATTCGGACTGTTTGATCTAATACTCATAGTCGGATCTGTTTTAGATGATATTAATGATGATATAAATGACGATTCAAATGATGGTTTTCTTGCAGCTTGCAAATCTGCCCGCACCTCACTTCATTTCTCCAAAGAAGTGAGGTGCAGAGTAAAATAAATAAATCAGTATCTCGTAACTTTTTCCGGGTATCTGGTATTCACATAGAGCGAATCCATCCAAATGTAGGTTACGGTATCAATCAGCGTGATAATCGTATCGTTATCGCGGTAAACAAATTCAATATAGTCGGGGTACTTATCTCCGTTTGCGTCGGTCATAATTCGTTTTTGGTTCACACCTTCATAAGTAAGCAGCAGGTGCGGTTTGCTCTTAAAACCGTCAACAAAGAAATAGTTGAAGTACTCCGTTGAATTTCTCGGTTGAAAGTAGAAATCAACTTTTACATACGGAATATTTTTAGCCGCCCAGTTCTGCATACTAAGCGCTCTGAACCCGCCATGCGAAGGGGTATATTTCTCCCAAAGCCGTGTGAAGTTTCTTCCTTCAGTTTGAAACCCGGTCATGAAGAAAAGTGCAGTACCTAAGCGGGTTGAATCGTAATCGATGAAGCTTTGGTCGTATCCGATAACATTTTTTATTTCTATCAACCTGTCCCGTTCCATTCCTTCACGGGAAGTGGCAATAAGCGCAAACACCAATTTGCCTGATGATTCTGACCTGTAAATAACCGCAGCGGGGGGAATATCACTCGAGTTCGGTATGTCTTCCTTAACAAGATAACTCCCCTTTGGATAACTCTTGATTACCGCTTCAATCAGGTCTATAGTATCACCGGGGAACCGGTTTTTCGTCTGGCGTTTCCTTTTAGCCAAATTATACTCCTGAATCGAAAGGTCTTTATCCGGCTGATCTTCCACAAGGTCAGTGCTCGCAGTTGAGCCGACATCCGTCGGGTCATCACTGACAGAATCACTTCCGCCGCAACCGGCAAAATGTATTGCGCCGGCGTAAAAAATGACAAAAAGAATAAAATATTTTAACTTCATGATGTAATCATCCTGTTATAGTTTAGCAAATTCCTGCATGAAATAAGCCGAACTGATTACCCCCAGTTTGAAGTGGTTAAGGTCAAAATGTTCATCAGGTGAGTGAAGATTTTCCGTATTCAAACCTAAGCCCATTAACACGGTATCGGCACCGAGAATTTTCTTGAAATCTGCCACAATGGGAATACTTCCACCTTCACGCTGATAAACAGTTTCTTTTCCGAAAGCTTTGCTTAAAGCCGTAGCTGCAGCCTCCACCGCTTTCGAACCTAAAGGAACTAAACACGGTTCGCCGCCGTGCACCGAAGAAACTTTAACTTTCACCGATTTCGGTGCAATGCTTTTTACGAACTTCTCGAAAAGTTCACCGATCTTTTCAGGGTTTTGGTTGGCAACTAACCGCATACTTATTTTTGCGCTCGCTTTAGAAGGAATCACAGTTTTTGCACCTTCACCCTGAAAGCCGCCCCAGATGCCGTTACAGTCGAGCGTTGGTCGTGCACCTGTTCTTTCAATCACGCTGTAGCCGGCTTCTCCCTGCAGTTCTTCCACATCCAGGTGTTTTTTATACTCATCCTCGTTGAACTCAAGTTTGGCAAGGTTATCTCTTTCGGTTTGTGTAAGCTCAACCACATCATCGTAGAAACCGGGAATAGCAACGCGCCCCTGGCTGTCGTGCATCTTAGCTATCATTTGCGCCAGAATATTAATCGGGTTTGCAACAGCGCCGCCAAAAGTACCTGAATGAAGGTCGCGCCGCGGTCCCGTAACTTCCACTTCCATATAGCATAACCCTCGCAGCCCGTAAGTGAGGGTGGGCAGCATCGGCGCATACAAGGCTGTATCTGAAACAAGCACTACATCACAGGCGAGCATCTCTTTGTATTCTTCAAGGAAAGGTGCAAGGTGCGGGCTTCCGATTTCTTCCTCACCTTCGATAATAAATTTAACATTCAGTGGGAGTTCGCCTTCGGTTGCGTTCAGCGTTTCGATGCTTTTAACATGCATAAAAACCTGCCCTTTATCGTCGGTGGCGCCTCTTGCCCATATTTTCCCATCCTTAATCACGGGTTCAAATGGGTTGCTGTGCCAGAGTTCAATCGGATCAACCGGCTGCACATCATAATGACCGTAAATCAGAAGTGTTGGCGCGTCTTTGCTTTTTATTTTTTCACCAAAAACAACGGGGTGCCCCTCGGTTTGAAAAATTTTCACATTCTCAAGCCCCGCTTTTCTCATTTTTTCCGCTGCAAATTCAGCGCACTTTTGCATATCTTCCTTTTTCTCAGGAAGTGTACTGATACTTTCGTACCGCAAAAAATCTTTCATTTCATCGATAAATCTGTCGATGTTCGATTCTACAAACTCTTGTATCTTATCCATTTATTCCGATCTCCAGGACCAATTGTTTTTAAAAATGTGAATTGTTCTCAGTTAAAAAACAAAAATCATAATAATCAAGCCTCAGCATTGAAGTTTTCAAAAAATTGTTCTGCTGTTGTTAAAACGATAATTGCTATATTTAATTTTTTAATTTCATTTAGATTACAAATTTAACCAGAATTTTGCTGTTAACAAATAAGGAGCTTGCCGAAAGGCATAAATGATTCTAAGTTTTTATGTAACCCGGAAATTTTTTATACCGTTCCTTTTTTCAGTTTTTTCACTCTTTTCCGTTTTTATCCTTCAGTTTTTAATGAGATTTTCGGATCAGTTGGTTGGCAAAGGTATAGATACAATATTAATTGTGGAACTGATAATCTACAATTTAGCCTGGATGATGGTGCTGGTGGTTCCGATGTCGGTGCTTGTTGCAACATTAATGGCGTTCGGCGGGCTTTCTCAAAACAACGAAATAACTGCCATAAGAGCCGCCGGTATAAGCATTTACAGGCTGTTACTCTTTCCCATTATCCTCACTCTCGGGTTGGTTTGGTTCCTTATCTATTTCAATAACGAAGTGTTGCCCGATGCTAACCACAAAACCAAAAACCTGATGTGGGAAATTACCGCCACAAGACCGGCACTTTCGATCGTACCGAATGTGTTCATGACGGATATTATGGGCTACGCTATTTTGGCAGAAAAAGTTACGCAAGACTCCAACAAATTGGTGAATGTAAAAATTTATGACAACAGCCGCTACGGCACTGTTACTATTTTAACTGCTAAAAAAGGTGACCTTAATTTTAATGAAGACCGTTCAAAATTATTGATGAACCTTTACGATGGTGAAATACACGAGCAGGGTGAAAAAAGTTATTACAGAAAGCTGAAGTTCAAAAAACACGCTCTTCTGATGAACTCAGAACAGTTTTCCATCAAAAAAATTACCGATGAATATCGCTCTGACCGCGAACTTAGCATCCCGGAACTGAAAGCGAGATCAGACAGCTTGAAAAAAGTATTTGCTGAGCATGTTCAGATTATGAAAACTTTAGCGCTCCCCTTTTTCTATGGCGATTCCGTCGGCAGAGCAGCACCTGCAATGAACACCGGGGATAGTGGCTCGGAAATATGGGTTACCCGTCTGCAGGGCAAAGTTCAGCAACAAATCAACACAATTGAAACTACACTTACCGCCCTGGCATATCTGAAAACGCAAATTAATGCTTACACCGTTGAGGCTGATAAAAAATACTCGATTCCGGTTGCGTGTCTGGTGTTTTTGCTCCTTGGCATCCCACTCGGTATGATGACGCGGCGCGGCGGTTTCGGCGCAGCTGCAAGCATCAGCCTCTTTTTCTTTCTGCTGTACTGGGCGTTTCTTATCGGCGGTGAAAAACTTGCCGACCGGGGGATGGTTTCACCTTTTATAGGGATGTGGGCAGCCAATTTTCTGCTTGCCTTCACGGGGGTTTATCTGCTTTATCGCGCCGTCAGGGATAATGCTACGATAGAACTTTCAATATTCACTCGGTTTATTCCGAAACGGTTCAGAAAGGGAATTGCTGATGTACAAGATTCTTGACCGCTACATCATAAAGAGTTTTATTTCTGCTGTTTTTTACGGTTTGCTCTCTTTTACTGCAATTTTTGTGATTATCGATCTGATGGAAAAATTGGATACATTTATCGATAATAACCTTTCTCTGCTGATGGTACTGAACTACTATTTGGTGTTCACGCCGGAAATAATTAAGCTTATGACGCCGGTTGCGGTTCTTTTTGCCGGCTTATTTACTGCCGGCAAGATGGCAAATAACAACGAACTTACCGCAATTAAAGCAAGCGGGGTTTCTATTTATCGTTTTATGCTCCCTTTCTTTCTAATCTGCACTCTTATTTCTGTGGTGCTTTTTTGGTTTGGTGGATTTGTAGTGCCCGAAGCAAATGTTAAAAGAATCGATTTTGAAGCTCAACAACTGAAGAAAGACCCAGCTTCTGTTATCAGTAATCTCTACTTTCAGGAACCGCCTGATAAAATAGTGAGCATTAACTACTTCAACAACGAGAAATTGGAGGCTTACAAAGTTGGCGTGCAGTACTTTGATACCGCCAATTCAATAAGAATGACTAAAAGAATTGACGCCGAAAGGATGGAATATTCACCCAAAAATAAGACATGGACTGCTTACCAGGGGAATCTAAGAGTTTTTGGAAAACTGAGCGATAAACTCACACATTTTGTCCAAATGAAATTGGAGGATCTGAAGTTTGTTCCTGATGACCTGCAAATAAGGCAACAAAAACTTGAAATACTTACAAACGATCAACTAAAAAAGTTAATTGAGGATACTCGCAACGCCGGATACGACACCCAAAGGGCGGAAATTGAGTATTACTCCCGGTTTTCTTTCCCGGTTACGGCGATAATTATTATTATATTTGGGTTGCCGATATCTGCCGTCAAAAGGCGCACCGGACTGGCTCTCCAATTTGGGGTTAACATTCTTATCACTTTTATCTATCTCAGCATAATGCAAATAGTTACCGCTCTGGGTAAGAACGGCTCGCTCGACCCACTGCTGACAGCCTGGCTCGTCAATATCATTTTCTTTTCAGTGGCACTTTTTAATATTACCAGAGTAAGGGGTTAGATTTGGCGCTATTGGCAACCGGAAAATTTCGCAGAAAACCGGAACCGGCGATTTTCACTGATATCTGATTTGCTGTTTTTAGAAAACTTTAATGGATAATTTTCACCGAAAACTATAATTGGCAAAAATTATGGAACTTAGAACTGCAGGTAATTACTCCCTAACCGTTAAAATGGGCAACTGGGGCAATTTCGACTATTTCGAGGGCGCTCATGTTGAGCTTGGCATTAAGGCTCTGATATTCATTTCTAAAACTGACTGCGAGCCTGTTCCAATTGATCCGCTGAAATCCCTGAGGAAACGAAATATTAACGGAGTTATGAAAATTTATGATATCTTTTTCCGGTACGATCGGTTAGTGGTGGTTACCGAACCGGCTCCGAGGGGTGCCATGTTCGATTATTTTTACAACTTACACGCAACCCTCGATCAAATAACAGCAATAGATTTGGTGCTTAAAATTCTTGCACCACTTCAGAAACTTCACGCGATGAACGATGCCGTCGGCTATATGGATGAAAGTTCCGTTTTCTTCTTTCAGGGAGATAATGTTAAAATTGGCGGCGACTGGTTAATCCATTACGAAAACCTTAAGGCTGTTTCCCGGTTTGAACTTGCCCCCGAAGATTTGTTCGAAGCCAAAATCAGGGATATTGCCAGGTGTGGTTCAATTTTATTCCGCTTGGTGAATCAGGAAACCTTAAGACAAAATAACCCGAGTTATAAAAAGATACTTCAAAGCAACCCTGTGGATATCCACCCGACACTTCTGGAGGTGATACAAAAGTCGGTTAATCTCCAAACACCGCGATACGAAAACGCCTCCGAAATGATCGGAGAACTTAAAGCTGTAAAAGAAATTTTACAGTCAAAGGGAATATAGCAGCTGATCCATCCCCACTCTTTCTCGGTTATTTTACTTGCGCCTGTCCATGATCTCTTCCGGTCAAAATCTTGCGCGCAAACCTGAAGCAGCAAGAAACCGTTTATTTTATCCTGCAGTAACTCTGCATTATTTAAAACAAAAAAAGAGGCGATTCCTTTTCAGAAAAGCCTCTTTTTTGCGCTTATTTGCAATTTTTTGAAATCATATTTTCATTGCATAACCGGTTATTTCAGCAACATAAGCTTCTTCGTGAACGATTTATTACCCGCTTCTAACCTGTAGATGTAAACACCTGAAGGCAGTTGTGAAGCGTCAAATTTAATCGAGTAAATACCTGCTCCGTAGTAGCCGTCAGCAAGAACTGCAACCTCCAAACCGGTGGCGTCATAAACCCTGAGGGAAATCTGAGCCGATTCCGGAAGCTCGAATCTGATTGTCGTCAGCGGATTAAAGGGGTTCGGATAGTTCTGAGAAAGAACAAAATCTGAAGGAACACCCTCTTCTTTTTCAACATCGGTAGTTACTTTCGTCTTAAATCTGAAAGGTTCCGACCATGCACCTTGCCCAAAACTGTTGCTTGCCTTCACGCGCCAGTAGTAGATTCTGTTCAACGATAGTCCACTGTATGCCGCCGTCGTATCGGAAGTGCTGCCGATATTCAACACAATAGACTGTGGATCAAACACATTTGTGCTCGAAAGCTGCACTGAATATGATGTTGCAACCGGGTTCGAATGCCAAACCAGAACTGAATCCAAACCGACATTTGTGGTTTTATCAGCCGGATAAAGCAATTCGGGTGCAGCAGGCGTTGCAGTGGTAAACGAGAAAGGAGCAGACCAGGCACCAATTCCCGCTGCATTTTCCGCACGGACTCTCCAGTAATAGGTTTGTTCGCCTTTTAGGTTCGCAAAAACTGCAAAGGTATCCGTAAGTGCTTCTGCACCAAAAATTATCAGCGAATCAAATGAGGGGTCTTCACCCACCTGAAGCGTGTAGTTTGAGGCACCAAGCAGGTAGTTCCACCTTACAACCACAGTATCCCTCTGGCCGCCCGCACCGTTTGCCGGCTGTGCAAGCACAACAGCTGAAAGCGGTGCCACCTGAACAATATTGCTCGGCAGGCTTTCGTTGAAATTCCTGTCTAACGAGGTAACTGCAAAATAGAAAGTAGTCGGCTGTGAAGCAGGTTTCGGTCGGGTTATTCTGCTTCCCACCACATCCTGAATATTTCTGCTGTTTTCATAATCCTGCGGTGTTGGGTTCGGCGTTGTGAATCTATATACCGCATATCTCGTAGCCGTGTCACCGTCGGGTGCAACATTTGGCTTATCCCAAATCAGCGCAGAGGTTCCCGTTCCGGATACTCTTTCAAAATGCAGATTCTGCGGTGGATTCGGCGGAACAATATCCTTCCAGTCCATCTGAGGCGGCAAAGCCACAGTGTTATAAAGGTTAGATTTCAGGGAATCAGCAAAACCTTTGAAATTGGAAATAAAATCGGAAGACCTGAAGAAAACGCTGCCTCCAACTTTCGGGTTTGCCCTGTTCGCCCTAATCTGGTTGTGGATTTCGCTCGGGTTGTTCCAGTTCGGAATTCTGTAAGTAGCCTGCCCCGGGTAGAAATGGCGCCCGTTTCGCGCAACCGAATCAGCCCACCAGGGCATCAGCTTGCCGTAATCCTGCCCTCCGCCAAAGGGCCAGTAAAGCTGTGGTGTTAAATAATCAACCGCTTTATTCTGCAGCCAGTTAATAGCATCGCAATAGATATCAGTATAAGCATTCAGCCCGGTTATTCCCGGTGGCACGCCGTTTTTCCAGATTCCAAACGGGCTCATCCCGAATTTAACCCACGGTTTATAGAAGTGCGTGCTGTCGTTAATCGCTTTAATCAGAATGTTCACATTGTCGCGGCGCCAGTCACCAATGTTTGAGAAACCTCTCGGATACTGCCGGAAAGTAGCCGTATCCTGGTAGGTTATCTGATTCGGTGGATATGGGTAGAAGTAGTCATCCATGTGAATCCCGTCAAGATCATATCGTTTAACCACATCCAGAATAACCTGCAGCACATAATCCCTCACCATCGGTAAACCCGGGTTAAGGAATTTGATGTTTCCGATGTGGATCGCCCAGTCAGGATGTCTTACTAAGATATGTTTCGGGTCAAGGTTATATCCGCCTACTGATCTTTCAGCTCTGTAAGGGTTGAACCAGACATGAATCTCCATTCCCCGCTTATGAGCCTCTTCAATAGCGAATTGAAGCGGATCATAATCAGGAGCTAACCCCTGCTGCCCGGTTAACCAGAATGACCAAGGTTCAAGATCCGAGGGATACATCGCGTCGCACTCACTTCTTACCTGAAAAATTACCACATTAATATTGGCACTTTTTAAAGAATCAAGCAGAGTGATCAGCTCATTTTTCTGTTTTGTGGAGTTTAACCCGCGTGTTATGGGCCAATCAAGGTTTGTAACCGTGGCTATCCACGAGGCTCTAAACTCTCTCTTCGGGTTCTGAGCGTTAAGCCCCACAAACCCCAACAGAAGGATCAGGAACAAAATTTTAACATTTTTCATTGTACCTCAACTCATTAACTTAGGTTTTCAAATATCAAATTTACTACAAAAATAATTTAAAAACACTATCCGTGAAAAAATCAATCAGCTATCTGCTAATCTCGTTATTTTCGTTCGCAATAATAATTATATTTTATGGTTGCAAAGATACGATAAATCAGGCAGATGTTGACGCAGTAATTATCCCGGCACACAATGTATCGTATCAGGCGCACATTCAGCCCGTTCTTCTGGTGAAGTGTGCATTCTCCGGTTGCCACGACGATCAGTCCCGCGCAAATAATTTAAGTTTCACAAATTATTTCACCACCGTGGAAGATATGGCGGTCGTGGTCCCTTACGAGCCACAAAACAGCAAAATGATCTGGGCTTTAATGGGAACCGGTGCCTTCAAGATGCCACCGCCACTCTACCCGCCACTTACCATGAACCAAATTGAGGGCATCCGTACCTGGATCGCCGAAGGCGCAAAAAATAACTGAATTTTGGCTTAAATCCAGCCTTCTTTCTTATACCACTCAATGGTTCTTCTTACCCCTTCTTCAAGCGACACTTCCTGCCTGAAACCAAAATCTCTCATTGCCTTTGCCGGTGACGAAACCCAGTGCTTCTGAACCAAATCCCGCGCTTTTTCTAAATTTAAGGTTGCCGGTTTACTGCTGAATACCGAGAAAAACTGGGCAATAGCCGCTACCGTGTAAACCATAAAATGCGGAAATACTAACTTAACGGCACCTCTGCCGAATATTTTTTTCGTAACTTCACCTACTTCGTTCCAGGTGTAAACTTTTTCACTGCTGAGGAAATATACCTCGCCTGAAGATTTTGGGCTTAAAGCCGCTAAGTAAAGCCCGTTTACTACATCGTGTACATGCAACAGCGAGAGCGTTTTTTTGTCAAAACCTACCTTCGTGAAAAGACGCTTGGCATAAGTTTGGAAGAATATCCCCACTTCTGTGTCCCTTTCACCATAAATTGCCGGGCACCTGAGAACGGTAACGGGAAGTTTATCTTTATACGAAAGCACCAAGTTTTCCTGCTCTAATTTGCTCCTGCCGTATGTGGTTATCGGCTTGGCTTCTCTCTCTTCTGTGATGGGCACGCCATCAGGTGAGGGACCCGCTGCTGTTTGGCTGCCGGATACAACAAACTTCTCGACCGGCACTTCCGATTCAATTACTGCCTCCAACAAAGTTTTTGTGTTGCCAACATTTGAATCGAAATACCCTTGCGGCTTTTTCGATTTCACCGTACCGGCAATGTGAAAAACCAACGAACAGCCTTCAATCGCTTTTTTAAGTTCTTCTTTATTACCCAAACCGGCATTTATCAACTCAACCGGTTTTCCTTTCAACCACTGCAGGTTACTCGTCTTTCGTACTATACATTTTACACGGTAACCTTCAGCCAAAAGCCGGTCAACAAGGTGGCTCCCTACAAACCCGTTTGCACCCGTTACAAGGGCTGTTTTTTCACTCATTTTAATTTCTGAAATTTATAATTGAACAATGACTCATTTAATTCACTAATATCGTTGTAACTTCAAATAAAATAAGTGGTTATAACGATTTTTTTGTATATCTAACAAAGTAAATTTATATTCGAACTTTAAATCTAACTATTTTTCTTTATTTACCAGATTAACAATCTTAAAAAATCCCCCCGGAGGAAATTTGAGCTTATTCGACAAATGTAATGAATTTACCAGAGCTGATGATATTAAAGAACTCGGATTGTATCCATACTTTAGACCTATTGAAGAAAATGAGGGACCTGTAGTTCAAATTGAGGGGAAAAAAGTTGTTATGGCAGGCTCGAACAATTACCTCGGGCTTACCGCACACCCTAAGGTTAAAGAAGCCGCTATTAAAGCCGTTGAAAAATACGGAACGGGCTGCTCAGGTTCCCGTTATCTTACCGGAACTCTCGATATGCATGTTGAACTTGAAGAAAGGCTCGCCCGCTTTTTCAAGGCTGAATCGGTGTTGCTCTATTCAACCGGTTTCCAGACTGCGCTCGGCGTTATACCAACTTTGGTTCAAAAGGGTGATTATGTGGTTTCCGACAAAGATAACCACGCTTGTATTGTTACCGGAAATCTGATCGCCAAAGGCGGGATGGCGGAAATGGTGCGGTATAAACACAACAATATGGACGATCTCGAAAGAGTGATATCTAAACTCCCCAAAGATGCCGGTAAACTGATCGTTAGCGATGGTGTTTTTTCAACCGGTGGAGAAATTGTTGATTTGCCCCGATTGAACGAAGTGGCTAAAACTTATAACGCTCAAATTTTGATTGACGACGCTCATTCTGTCGGTGTTATTGGTAAAGGCGGAAGAGGTACTGCCTCCGAATTTGGGCTTGAAGACCAGATTGATATGGCAATGGGTACTTTCTCAAAAACTTTTGCTTCACTCGGCGGGTTTGTTTACGGGCCCGAAAGAGTGATTAACTACCTGAAACACCACTCGCCTGCTTTGATTTTCTCGGCTTCGCCAACTCCCGCTTCGGTGGCTTCGGCACTTGCAGCGCTTGATATTTTAGAAGCCGAACCCGAAAGAGTTACAAAATTGATTGACAATGCAGAATATGTAAGAACTAAATTCAGAGATGCCGGTTTCACGGTTACAGACGGAAGAACTGCCATCGTCCCCGTTATCGTTGGCGATGATGGACTTGCATTCCAGATGTGGCGGAAACTATACGATAACGGCGTGTTTGTAAATGTCTTCATTTCACCGGGCGTACCTCCGGGAAGACAAATGATGAGAACTTCCTATATGTCTTCGCACGAAAAAGAACATTTAGACTACATCGTGGATACATTTAAGAAAGTCGGAACCGAACTGGGGATTATCTGATCCTGAATTTGTTATCATTTGATCTCTATTTCGGTTTTATCTGTTCATCATTTTTGGTGTCATCTGAACCTGATTAAGCATACAAAACATAATTTGGAAAAGGCTGTCTCAATACAAAATATCTGACGGCCTTTTTTTTTAATTATCGCAACATTTACGAAAAGAGATTATTAAGAAAGAGTTCACCCGCTACTTAATAAATGATTGCTTTTTTTACCGGCTGATTCAACAGAGAATATCCAACCGTTTTTTTTGTTAAACACTTTATTCGTAACTTTTAATTTTGTACCAAAAAAAATTTGGAAAAGCGCAATGAGCACCATCGAGATAAGAAAAATCGAAACACCTTCTGAAATTATGAAATTTATCAAATTTCCGTGGAGGATTTATAAGGATGAACCAAATTGGGTACCACCGCTGATAATGGACAGAAAAAAAATTCTCGATAAGAAAAAAAATCCATTTTTTCAGCACGCCACTTCAGAATATTTCATGGCTTATAGGGATGGCGAACCCGTCGGCAGAATCGTGGCAACCGAAAACGATCTGCATAATGAAGTTCACGAAGAAAAAATCGGTTTTTTTGGGTTTTTCGAGTGTATTAACGACCAGGAAGTGGCAAATGCGCTGCTTGATACCGCCAAAGAATGGCTGAAAAACAGAGGGCTTACTCTCATGCGCGGTCCCGCAAGCTTTTCAAGCAACGACGAGTGGGGTTTGTTGTTGCAGGGTTACGATGACCCACCGGTTCTGCTGATGCCCTACAACCCGCCCTATTACCACGACCTCCTTCTGAACTACGGCTGCGTTAAAGTTAAAGACCTTAACGGCTACAAAATTGTTAACGAAAAAATCACAAAAGTTAACAAAATCCCCAGAGTTGCAGCTCTTGCTGCAAAAAAATATAATGCCAAAGTCAGAAATATCAACCTAAAAGAATATCAAAAAGAGCTGGCAACTATCAAAAAAATCTGGAACGAAAACTGGGAAAAGAACTGGGGCTTCATTCCTTTTACCGAACCGGAAATTGACGCTATGGCTGAAGACCTGAAACAGCTTGCCACTCCCGAACTCGCTTTCTTTATCGAAATTGACGGTGAACCAATCGGGTTTTCTCTCACACTTTTGGACTATAACCAAATCTTCAAATATATGAACGGCAGGCTTTTTCCGTTTAACTTTATCAAAATGTTCACGAAAAAGAAAGAAATTAATCGCGTACGCATTGTGATGCTTGGCGTCGTTAAAGCCTGGCAAGGGCACGGTATCGATGCTATTATGTACGATAATATCATCAAACAGTCGGCTAAAATTGGCATTCACTTCGGCGATGCAAGCTGGATAGTTGAAGATAATCTTAAAATGGTGCGCGGTGCGGAAATGATGGAAGGTGAGCTTTACAAAGTATTCCGGGTGTATGATTACATTTTTTAAAATTTCAAACATTTCTTACAAAGATGTGTCGGTTTGATGTTTGCCTTACCCCCGGTTTTAACTTATTGAACCTTAACGGTTATATTCTGTGAATTTGTTCTGTTCTGTGAATTTATTCAAGCCTGTGAATTTACTCAAGCCTGTGAATTTACTCAAATCTGTGAATCTATTCAAATCCGTGAATAAACCAAAGCATAGTTGTGTATTTTTACCAAAGGTCAGGTGCATTGTTTTGCCTCTTAAAACCGTTTTGTTATCGTTTTTGTTTCTTCCGGCAATTGTACAGGGACAATACTCGATTGACGACCGTGCACTTGCAGAAGCTGCTTTCATCAGAGATGCCGGTGCAGCGGTTTTTGATAACTACCTAAGCTCAGATAACCCCGAACAGGTTAAAGCAGCGTTACTTGCTCTCGCAAATATCGGTGATACCACTCGCCACGCTGCGGTTGCTGCTTTGGATGAATCCCGGTTCTCGAGAGAGATCGCTTTTGTATTCGCAAATTCTGAGGCAAGCACCACTTCACTTAATTACTTGCGCAACAAATTAAATTCAGCCTCAGGAAGTGCAGCCGCTGAAATTTTTGCAGCATTGGGAAGAATTGGGGACTTAAACGACTTAGAAGCAATTCTTAATCAGCCCATAAACAATGATCTTAACCGAATCGAGGGGATTGCACTTGCTGTTGCTAATTTTGCTTTCCGGGGTATTCGATCATCAAATTCCGAAAAAAGTCTCCTTTCTTTGATGGAGAACGAGGATATTGACGGTGAAACCGGCTCGTTGCTTGCTTTTGCGCTTTACCGCGTAAAACCTACGGCAGAAGACGGCGAAAGAATTAAAAACCTTTTGTTGAATGTGCTGGAAGATGATGTTACGCCGGAAGAGGAAAATTTTGCAAAATATCTTCTTCAGAACCTGCGATTCTTAAAAATTGCGCCCTTCTCTGCTGAAGAAACCGTTAATATTATGAACTCGCTCGATTTTTCGCAGCAGACGGAAATTATTTCGCTCCTTTCCAACAGAGAATATGCTTCGGAAGATGAGTTGTCGCCTGTTTTGCAGTTGACCCAAAACGATAACGGAAATGTTGCTCTTGTGGCAACAACCTTATTGCGCAATCAGAACGCTAAAAAAGTGGTTACGCAGCAATCGATGCATAAATTATTGCAGTCGTTGGAATCTGCACCTTCAGGTTCTTTGCTTGCGGAAGAATTGATAAAAACTGTTTTTTATCTTTTCTCCGGTGGGGTTTCCGAAAAGTCAATGGATGAAGCCGGAGGCAACTCCACAGCCAACCAAGACCTTATCTCAAAAACAGACATCTGTAAAAAATACTCGAATAAACTTTCCCCTGCCTCGAAAGCTGCAATAATTGCCGCAGAACCTGAAATTTTCGGTAACCCGTTTGATTCGTTAGTAGTATTATACAATTCGGGGCAAGAGCCGTTAAAGTTTGCAGTTGCAACAGCTCTTGAACAGCTTAAAAAAACTTTCACTCAAAACCGCAATGAAGGTTCATCTAAAACACAAGGCAAAGAAAACAACTTCAAACTACAAATTGAAAAAATAAATTCTTTTGCACTTAGGGGTCTTTCATCCGGGCTCCCCTCCGTCGTTTCCGTTTTTTCGGAGGTTTTTGATTCAACATTTATCGCAGCAAACCGGGCACAGTTAAAAGATGTAATCCTGCGGGCAGTGAATGAAGACCTGCATAACCCAAACTTCTACGAGGCACATCAATCCATCGTAACACTTGCGGAAAAAATAGACAAAGATTTTGGTGATGAAATTAAATCACTCTTTCTTAACTCGGCCGTAAATTCCATTAAGGCACTTTCGGGAGAGAAAGTTGAAAGGCAACTGCTGCCAAATTTTGAGGAGATTTGGTATAACGCTTTCAGGTATCAATTTGCCGAAATTCAAACGGAATTTGGAACAATCAGGTTGGAATTGCTGCCACAATATGCCCCCGTTTCCGTCGGAAATTTCATTACTTTGGTACAAACTTCATTTTATCGCAACATTCTTTTCCACAGGGTAGTACCCGGATTTGTTATTCAGGCAGGTGACCCCTCAGGAACAGGTTGGGGCGGACCTGGTTACGACATAATTTCAGAGCTTTCACCATTGGATTTCCATACCGGGGCTTTTGGTATGGCAAGTGCAGGTAAAGATACGGAAGGCTCACAATTCTTTATTATGACCGGCAGCTACCCACATCTGAACTCCCGTTATACTCTTTTCGGATATGTTACCTCAGGTATCGATTCCGCAGTAAAAGTAACACAAGGGAGTAAAATAATTAAAATTTCGCTTTTCTAATTTAGCATCCGATTTCGCCGAGCTGATACAGAGACAACCACCCTGTTGCTTCATTTCAATGCCAAACACGACGGATATTAAAAGTAAACCCCGAGCGCTTTACTCTCAAATTATTCAAACTCCAACACCCTCAACTCCAAAACTTCAAACAACTAAACCCTCAACTCCAACACCCTCAACTCCAACACCCTCAACTCCAACGCTTCAAACAACTACACAGCAAGCACTAACACAGACACCTCACCACCTCAATACTTCCGTTATTTTTCACTAAGTTTGGAGATGTTATTTTTTAGATTTTTGATGAACGGATATTAGATGAAGATTGGAATTACCTGCTACCCCACCTACGGCGGCAGCGGAGTTGTGGCTACCGAACTTGGAGTTGAACTTGCGAAAAAAGGCCACGAAATACACTTTATTTCGTATGCTATACCCTTCAGACTTCACCACTACATGGATAATATTTTCTACCACGAAGTTGAAACAAGCACATACCCTCTGTTTGAATTTCCCCTGTACAGCGATGCGCTCGCAGGAAAAATGGTGGAAGTGATGAGATACGAAAACTTAGACCTGATTCATGTTCACTACGCTATTCCACACGCTACAAGCGCTTATATGGCGAAACAAATTTGCAGACAGCACCAGGATGTGAAAATTATTACAACTCTGCACGGAACTGATATTACCCTAATCGGTTTAGAACCCAGTTATATCCACCTCTTGAAATTTGGTATAATGGAAAGCGACGGCGTAACTGCTGTTTCCCGTTACTTAAAAGAAAAAACCATCACTAACTATGCCATTGAGAAAGAAATTGAAGTTATACCCAACTTTGTGGATACCGAGCTTTACACGCCGAAAGATACACCGGAGCTGCGTTGCCGCTTCGCTCCAAACGGCGAGAAAGTTCTGATTCATACTTCGAATTTCAGAACCGTGAAACGGGTTCAGGATACCATTAAAATTCTTGAAATTGTAAAAAAAGAAGTGCCCGCTAAGTTAATCTTAATCGGCGACGGGCCCGACCGTACCGAGTGCGAACGCTTAGCAAGAGAACTCGGGTTGGAAAAAGATGTTATCTTCCTCGGCAAACAGGATGCGCTTCCGCAAATTCTTGCGTGTGCCGACCTCTTTTTAATCCCTTCACAATCCGAAAGTTTTGGGCTTGCAGCACTTGAAGCAATGGCTGTTGGGCTGCCGGTTATCAGTTCAAGCGTCGGAGGGCTGCCCGAGGTTATCACTCATAATCATTCCGGCTTTATTGCCGAAATAGGCGATGTGAAAAGAATGGCAAAATACACGATTGACCTTCTTACTAACGAGAAAAAATACTCTATTTTCTCCGATAACGCTCGCGCTACCGCAGTGGAGAAGTTCTCAACCGAAAAAATTGTTCCCCATTACGAGAGTTACTACGAAAAAGTCCTCAACTCGTAAGAGAAAAGAATTTGCACGGGCACACGGAAGTGGTGCAAACGCCGGGGGCAATAATTCAAATGCCCGGCAAAATAGCGCCAAAACTCACGGAAATGGTGCAAACGCCGGGGGCAAAAACCATAAAGCACAAGGCAGCCGGCAAAACGGGCTTTTGAACGAGCATATTTCCGATTATTTACTGAAACTTTTCGGCGAGAACGAGCTAAACCGTTACATCGAATTGCTCGGCTCTCCAAGAAAATTAGCGATAAGGGTTAACACGCTAAAAACTACAACGGAGCGCCTTCAGCCGCTACTCGAAAAAAAATACAGTATTTTATCCTCGCTCGCCCCGAACCTGCCGAACGCTCTTTTGATTGAATCCGACCCTTCAAACCTGATCGGTAAGTCGTTCGAGCACCTGCTGGGCTATTATTATATCCAAAGCACTTCTTCGATGTATCCGCTGCACATCCTTCAGCCAAAACCGGGCGAAAAAGTGCTCGATCTTTGTGCCGCACCCGGCTCAAAATCCACTCAAATTGCCGCTATGATGGAAAACAAAGGGATGCTCGTTGTGAACGAAGTGCAGAGCGACAGGCTTCGAACACTTGCTTATAACATCGAACGGATGAATGTTGTTAACGCCGGCGTAATACAAAACAAAGGCGAGTGGCTCGGTGGCTATTTCCAAAACTATTTCGATAAAATTCTCGTGGATGTACCGTGCAGCGGGCTTGGAATTTTACAGAAGAAAGATGAAGTTAACAAATGGTGGAGCATATCTTCGATTTCCCGGCTGCTGAACCTGCAGTTGAGTTTAATAATCGCTGCTGTTAAAATGCTGAAGCCGGGCGGCGAGTTAGTCTATTCGACCTGCACACTAACCACTGAAGAAAACGAAGAAATTGTTAACAAGGTAATCGAAAAATACCCGGTAGAATTGCTGCCGGTTTCGATACCCGGTTCGGTTGAAGGCTTCACCAAAGCAGGTGAAAAAATACTTTCGGGTGAAATGAGGAAAACCGCACGAATACTGCCCTGGAGCGCCAATTCTGAAGGTTTTTTTATCGCAAAAATGACTAAAACTGCCCCAACCGAAGAGATAAAACAAAGCCCGGTTCCGGAAGCAAGAACAACAATTAAACCTTACAAAAAAGTTAAAGAACACTTTTCTTCCCTCATCTCTAACTTTGGGATTAGCCAAGATTTCTTTGATTCGTTCCTCTACCCTGATCACGGGAAACGGCTTTTTATGATTTCAAAGGATTGGGAGGATAACAGAACCGGCATTTATGAAAGAATCGGACTTAAAATCGGAGCGTACGATAAATCCAATCAACTGATTCTAAGCAGCATTGCGGCTCAAACCTGGGCGAAGTACATTACCAAAGGAATAATCGATTTGGATGAACCCGCAGACTTGCAAACATATATGGAAGGCGGCGTTATCAGAGAATACAGCTCCGACCTTAAAAACTCAGGTGCCGAGAGGCAGGTAGTAATCAGAAACAACGGCGAAATAATCGGGACAGGCGTGTTAACCGAAAAAGGGCTTAAAAGCAGATTCCCAAGAGGGCACAGAAATCAAAATTTCTCCTTCTGAGTGCTTAATAAGCACCAAAAGCACCACTTCATTTTATCGATTTAACAGTTAGTTTGCATAATTTTTCACTTTACAACAAGTAACCTATTGCACCGGCTCAAAATTTTAACTAATTTAGACTTTTAATCTGTAATATTATTCTAATCTTACGAAGGATTTGGCTGAATGCCCAAAGAGAAACTAATTAAAATCATGCTCGCTGTTGTTGGCGGAATACTTATCGTCATCGTGGGTTTAATCTTCATTTTTAAGGGTTCGGAGTATTCAAAAAAACAGCAAATTAAAGATGAATGTGAATTTTTAGCAAAAGACGCTCAAAAATACTATCAAAAACCGGCTTCAATGGGTGGCGGCAGCAATTCTTTCGTCGGTTGGTTTATTTCAATCAATCTGGATACAACAAAAGCAGCTGTTTATAAAGTCGTTTCCGCTGATCTCAATGAGGTGAGGGTATCTGCAACCGGAATCGTTAAAGGGAACGATAAAGATACCATTAAAATGCTTTTGGTTATTCGCCCCGAGGATTATACAATCTCTACAGTGGAAAACAACGACGCTTCAGGAGTGAAAAACAACGACGCTTCAGGGCAGGCGAATTAATTTTAAAATTTTATCCCCCTCTTTTATCTGCGGTTGAACGGTTATCAGCTTACCCTCTAAGAATTGTTGATATGTTGAGGCTGCCCGCTCATCCGCAAAATTTCCCGATGTGCCGATGTAAGGAACCATCCGGAACACACCTTTAGCAGGGTCAATGAAAAACCTTAAGAGTGTGCCGCGCTGTGTGTGTTTTTCACCCACAGGCAAAAACGGATTATTAAAGGCTGCAAACCGTGTGTCAAATGAACCACTTAACCCTGCCGGTTCAATCACTATGGCTTTATCCAAACCGCCAAGAAAGTTCCTCATAGCGTGCGCAGGGGCTATTCTGTTTTCTAACCCCCAAAGCCAGTTTATTGGGTCGTTTCCGTAATGCTCCGTCAAATCTTCAATTGCCTGACGGAAACTTATTCTGATCACTTCATCCCTGTCTTCTAATTCAGCAGTTTTTTCAAAATCAAATACCGGCGAGTACCTGTCTTCCAGAACTTGTTCAATTCTTCCAGCAGGTATCCCTCCGGCAGAAAGAAGAAGCTCAAGATCATCTTTGCCTAATTTACCTTCAAATATGTTCAGCGTGAAATATTTCAGAAAAACGGAAACAATCAGTGGCGCCTGAAGTGTAGAAAGATACTCGCCGCTCCAGCCTGAAATCACCTTTAGTGATTGCACCACAGTTGACTTCTCTTTCGCTCCTTTACCGTTAAATGCGTTTAAGATGTATGGAACAACAGATAAAGAAAAGTTTGAAGTTACATCGTTTACAACGAAAGAGGGCAAATCTTTCCCTTCAGGTGAACTCAAATATCCCCTCTCACTCGAGTTTAATCTTTCGTTGAAGAAGAAATTTTTACCGGATGAAGTTACTTCGCGAATGGATAAAACAGGTTCGTCACCTCCCCCGTTTTCATCTCTTTCTGAGCTTTTTGGTGGTTCATCCTCAGATTTATCCGATTGTTTCCCTTTCGGCTTTTTTTGTGCCTTCGGTTTTTTGCCCGGTTTTTTAGTTATTTTTTCTTCGTTATCATCTTTTCGGGGGATAAACTTTGCGGCATTTTTAGTTAACTTTCCCCCACCGGCAATCCACCAAAGGTCTGCATTGGCTTCACTTGAAAAATGCTTGTTTTCTAAATTCCCCAACCAAAGTGAGCACCCAACCTGTAAAAAGTTGAGGGGATCGAAGCCGGAAAGCTTCAGAGATTGAGCAATTTTATACTCATAAGTTTCTGAAGAGTCGCGGTTATACCCTGTTTCAGTGCCACCCTGCAGCAAGAAAACATTACCACCGGTGGCGACTCTAAGCTCAATTATTTCCGGTTCCTCACCTTTTATCCTGATCGTATCTTTAACTAAAACCAATTTATCGGGGTTCTTTTTGTCCGCAATTATCTCGTTATTCTCATCTAACCTTATTTCTTTCACTTCACGAATATCTTTCACTACCGTTTCAATCACAGAAAATTCATCACCAACCAAGCCGGCAAGTGGAACAGGCGAACCTGGAAGTGTTGCTACTGAACCCTTTCTCCCCTCTGCTTCAAAAACCACCTGATAAAATTTACCCGGAAAAGTAAACTGCGCCTGAAGATTAAGGAAGATGCCCTGTAAACCGGTAACTTCGCTGAGATCGATACCGGTGCTGTTTTGCAATGCGAGGGTTTTCCTCAGCCTGATTTCCTCTTTCAACCCCTCCTCATCAAACTCCGGAAGATCGGTAAAGAAAGAAGAATCACTCTCTTTTCCGAATACTAAGGCACTTTTCGCGGGACCGATCTTCTTCTTAACCATTGTTATAATATCGTCGGTTAAAAATTTATTCTCTTCGGTGTAGTTTTCGAGCAAAGAAAGCATAACCACATCAGCCGGTTCCCATTTTTCGGGTTTAATATTCAACGCTGCAAATTCATTCGGAAACACGGAAGATTCTGAAGTCAGAAAACCGTTAATTCCCGCGATATACGCATTAATTAAAGCTGTGGTTTCGGGGTCAAGTTCCTGAATCATTAGCTTCGCTCGTTGCGGAAACCGGAGCATTCTGAAATATTTATCGTACCCTAAGTTGCTTTTCCCGAAGTATTGCGAGAGCCTCCCTTTGCAGATAATCCTTTTAAACTCTAACCCAAGAAGACGGTCTCTGGCGTGAAGATAACCAAGCGCAAAAAGCAGATCTTTTCTGTTCCCTGCTTTAATAAACGGAAGGTTGTTTTCGCCCGTTGAAATGATTACCTCGCCCGTAAGCCCTTTTAGCGCCACTTCCCCCTCGTACAAAGGAACGGAAGAAAAAATTAAAGATTTAAAAAAGAAATAGACCACGCCGCCGATTATCACAACCGTGATTAGAGGTGCAATGATGTATTTTACTAAACTATTCATAAAATCAGAATTGATTAACAATCATAGAATGAAAATTGATTAACAATCATAAAATCAGAATTGATTAACGATGCCGAAGTGAATTTTGCCGTCGCGGAATGACTCACCGCTTGCCAGTGCGTAACTGACCGAAAGGAGACCTATACCGGTTTCAAAACTAATCCCAAACCCATACCCGGTTTTGAAAGCGCTTATTTCTTCGGCTCCGGTTTCGGAATTGCCACTCAACAGATAATATCCGCTGTCAAAAAAAGCGAAAACAAACGATCTTTGGGAGAGAAGATATCGGTATTCCAAGTTTGACCATGCAGTACGGTTCCCCCTGAATTGCTCTTCCCTGTACCCCCTGAGAGAGGCGTTTCCGCCTAACTTATAAAGATCGGAATCTTCTATAAGGTCTCCCTGTATCTCCCTTGCATGAACCCCAAAAGCCAGAATATTCCGGTTAAAAACTTGATAGTAAAGCGCAAGATCGAAAATTAGTCTTCTCAGATTTACCTGCAGTGTCTGCTCCGGTTTAATAAATTCAGCGGGTCCGTTTATCTTTTTATTTGATATCGAAAAATATGAAAAAAAATTAATACCGTTGGTCGGTGAGATGGGGTCATCACGGGTATCGTACCTAAGCCCAATACCGCCGGTTGTAATAGTTGAGTTAAAAACCGTAAAAACGGGTTTTTCATACAATGTAGGAATTACCGACTGGGAAGCAAGAGTAAGTGCAACTGAAAAATTTTCACCGGCATAATATTCTCCCGTTAACTCCAAAATCCTGTCAACATAGAGAGTATCCTGTTTTTTTTGGAAAAGCCTCGGGGATAAGTTCAATGGCAGCCCAAACACCCACGGCTCCATATATCGCAGGTCAAGCTCCTGAGAGTTTCTGCTGAGCTGCTGCCATTTAAACGAAAAATTGCGACCCGTGCCGAAAAGATTTCTCATATCAATGTTTACTAACCCCGTAATATATCCGTCATTTTCGTTTGCAGCCGGCGGAACATACCCAATTATCCCGTCGAAATTGTTTGTGGTGGTCTCTTTTACCGAAATTTTAAAAACTCCTTCGTCGCTCTCGGTAAAATAAAACTCGGGCGGGGGGACGGGTTCAAAAAAGCGGAGTTTGTTCAATTTCGAGGTAATTAAGTCGTTTTTTTCAGGATAATAAATATCGCCTGTTTTAATGTTGATTTCCCGAAGGATCACATCAGGGGAAGTGTCGGTGTTGCCTGTTATTTCAATTTTGTTTATTACGGCTTTCTTCTCCGGGTTTATTGAAGCATTTATTTCAGCAAAAAGTTCGGTTGAGTCATGGCTGTAATAAGTGATAACGGAATTAACGGTTATTTTAGCAAAGGGGTAGCCTTTGTTTTCCAAATTATCCAAAATTTCTGTAAAAACTCCCTTTATTTCTGCTTCATTGTATCGGCTACCCTCGATGAAAGAAATCCCTCTTACCCCTCTAAGCAGGAAATCGAGACTAAGGGAATCGGTCGCTTTTGATGGTGGAGCCTCCGGGTTTTGTGGTTGTGCTTTACCGTCCGGCAGTGATTCCCCGTTTTTGGGTTGCTCCGAAGGGTTTTGGGATTCCTCAGAAAGGTTTTGAGGTGCCCCCGCTACTGCGCTGCCTACCACCACTTTAAACTTCAAGGATTTGAGAACAGCAACAATTCCCGGCGTAATTTCAATTTTTAAGATATAAGAAGTTGTGTCTTTTTCTATGAGCGAAAGGTCAATTTTATGATCCAAATAGCCGATTGAATTTAACTTTTTCGAGATTAAACTTGCAGTGGTATCGGAATTGAATGAAGTAAAATCTATGGGAAGGAATAAACCAATTTCAGATAGTAATTCTTCTTTTGGTACTGGGCTGCCACCCGATAGCTCAACTTCTGTGATGCTTTGTGCAAACGAGACCGAAGAAAGAGCAAAAGCAAGCAGGCTAAACCATCTCATTCATTAGGTTCAGTTTTTTACCAATCGTTTCAATCTTTACTTCGGGAATTAACCGTTCGGCAGTTTTTGAATTCACTTCGCATACTTCCGTCATCATTGCATTAGCTGCGCCATACGCTGCGGCAATTTTCAGTGAATCGAGAATGGTTTCATCTTTGTAAAGACCGTAAACCAGTGCGGCAACCATTGCATCCCCGCTACCCGTTTCGTCACTTTTTGAAACAACCGGAGGTGTTATTTTGTAAACAAAACCATAGTGATTTGCAAAAAAGGGTTTATCACCATCAGTTAAAATTGAAATTTTCACGCCAAGGTTGTGGAAATGTGCAAGCGCTTTAATGGCAGCTTCTTCAGTTTCGATCGGGGTTTGCAGATATTCAGCAGCTTCTTTTTTGTTAAGGTGAAGCACCGTAGGTTGGTTGCCAACGGCTCGTTTTAACGATTCGCCGTATGTATCCAAAATTGCGGTTTTATCATATTTTCCGGCAACTTCAAGCCCATAGGCAAAAATTCCGTCACTTTCAGGTGAAGGGCTGCTGCCTGAAAAAACAACATACTCACAGTTTTGCATCATTTTTTCCAATTTTTGCCTGAATGCTTCAGCTTCCCGGGGTAAAATAATTGAATTTTGCCCGAAATAGTGGGTAACTTTCCGGTCGGTTTCTTCAATAACAACACTTCCAAACCTTGTTTCCGATTTAGTAGGAACGGCAGTGAAGTTAATTCCCTCAGTTGTAAGCGCCGCCCGAAGCCTCCTGCCGTGGTCGCCCCCCAGAAAAGTAAAAGCAATATTTTGCACACCAATTCTGTTAAGCTGGCGGCTTACATTTATCCCTTTTCCGCCGGCATAGTAAGAAAGTTTACCCCCTCTGTTTGCTGTGCCAATTTTTACATCATTGTAATGCAGCCTGTGCTCAATAATGGGATTGAGTGTTACCGTTAGGATCAAGCACCGCTCCTAATATCTGTACCTGTATTCACCGAAAAACGGAGTAACCAACCGATAGTCACCAAACCCGGTCTGATCAACAAACACAAATCTGCGGTTAATATCATAGTAATCCCAGATTTCATAAGGTTTGCTGTCATATTCAAAAGGATGTCTTTCGATGTTGTTCGGTGCGCCTAAGGTGATATATACCATCCCCATATCGCTCCTCCACCCTTCTAACATCTGTTTGAAGTGTTTGTTTGCATAATTAATCCGGCGGTAATATTCATTGAAAACTTCGTTCTCTGAAGTTCCGGGTGTCGGGTCTTTCTTATCCCAAAACGCCTTAAATCTCTGCAGTTTATCGTTAAAATCCACTCCATCGTGAATTAAACTAATCTCTGCCGGTCCGGCAATATAGATCATCTGATCTGTCGCTTTCTCCAAATCTTTAAGGTTAGAGGGCATTCCCGACCATTTTGAAACGAAAGACTTTGTGCTGACCACAACCGTTTTACCATCTTCATACGGCGCACTAATCACCATTTTATACTCGCCCATCCCTATATCTTTGAAGTTAAATGTGTAAAACAACTGGTTGCTTCCGGCTTTAAGGTTTTCCGTTTTCTTCTCACCGAACAGCGAGTCACCTTTTGCATCTGTTATTTTATAATCTACCTCAACTTCCCTATCGGTAGCCGAGTAAATTTCGTAAAAAATGGGAATTCCATCCGGTTGTTTTGCGATATTTCTCGAAAGATTTGGGATAATTTTGGCTACCCCCTGGTCAGTTACCGTTTTCTGGGCAATCATCATAATATCGCTCATCGAAAGCTCTTTGTTATAGTCCCGCACCTGAAATTCAGCCTCGGCTTTATATTCCCTGCGTGACTCCAAATCTTCAACGATAACGGTGATGTAATACTTTGCAGGGGGTAATTTAAAAGACCTTGTCGAAAGGTTATAATCGCTTTTTGAGACAGTTTTCTGAAAATCAATCACTTCAATTTTTTCGTTCCACTGCTTTTCAGTAATTAAATTCAACCTGTTTTCATCGTTAACCGTAACCGCTATTGAATACTCCGCCTTGAACTTCTCACCGGCTTTTATGAACGACAGGTTGCTGAAGGGCAACTGAATGAAGAAATCTACCCGCGTTTGTGCAGCATCACCGGAGTAAAAATTGTAAATGTCAAAAAAGAAAGCCGGTTCACGGTTCTCATCACCGGGTCGGTCATAACCCGGCTGAGCAAGCAACCTGCCCGTCAATAAAATAAGGAACAAAATTAGTGATCGTTTCATCTTAGTCTCTTTCTGTTGTACCGAAAAGGTCGTATTCGGCAGAGTCGTAAATGGTTACATCAACGATATCACCCGGTTTTAAATTACCCGAGTGCTTGTCGATAATCACTTCACCGTCAATTTCAGGTGCATCCATCATCGTTCTTCCGATAAAGTAACCATTCTCAGCAGTGTCGATTATAACTTTTAGTGTAGAATCAACCAGTTTTTCATTTTTCCGTTTGGAAATTTGTTTCTGGGCTTCCATAATTCGTTTTTTCCTCCGGTTTTTTTCTTTTTCCGGAACAGGGTCCCCTAAAATAAAACTTGTTGTGTTCTCTTCAGCAGAAAAAGTAAATACCCCAAGCCTGTCGAATTGAAAATCTTTCACAAACCCGAGCAACTCATCAAAGTTCTCCTGAGTTTCTGCGGGGTAGCCTGTAATAATCGTAGTTCTTAGCGTAATATCCGGTATCCTTGTACGCAACTTATTCAGCAATTCAAGCGTTGCTCTTTTTGTTATTCCCCGCCTCATCGAGGTAAGCACCTTATCACTTATGTGCTGAAGCGGCAAATCCAGATATTTCAATATTTTAGGATTTGTAGCCATCTCTTCAATCAGGTCATCCGGAAAGTGTGAGGGATACGCATACATCAGCCTTATCCACTCAATCCCCTCCACTTTGCTTATTTCATTCAGCAGCGTTGCAATTTTTCTTTCGCCGTAGAGGTCCTTGCCGTAATCTGTGGTGTCTTGAGCTATAACAATCAGTTCTTTCACTCCGTTGCGGGCTAAAAACCGGGTTTCTTCCAACAGTTCTTCCATCGGTTTTGAATGATGTTTCCCCCGCATAATCGGAATCGAACAGAAAGAACAAGGATGATCGCACCCCTCAGAAATTTTCAGATAAGCGAAATGGTGGTCTTTCGAAAGGTGTCGTTCCCCCAAAAGTTCATACTTAAGATGACCTCCCATATCCTTAATTATTTCCTCGTATTTCTCGGTTCCGTAGAACTTGTCAACCTCAGGAATATCGGCTTTCAGCTCATCCATATATCTTGCGGACAGGCACCCGGCAACTATAACATTGCGCACAACACCTTCGTTTTTCAACTTAACTGCCTTGAAAATCTCGTCGATCGACTCTTTTTTTGCGGCTTCAATAAAACCGCAGGTGTTCAAAATAATCGTATCTGCTTCTTCCGGGTTCTCTGTAAGTTCATATCCGTTCAACAACAGTTGGTTCATCAATCTTTCTGAATCAACCGTGTTTTTCGAACATCCCATCGTAATCACACCAACTTTTTTTGCCATTCCTTACAACTCAATAAAATGCTTTAATTACAAATCTTTCAAGAACCGGGGAATCAGTTTTTCCCCGATATATTCCTTACAACTCAATAAAATTTTTCAAATATAAATAAACAAAAGGCGCCGAGGCAATAATCGAATCGAAACGATCGAAAAATCCGCCATGATCCGCCAATAAATTAGACGAATCTTTAACGCCAACATCCCGTTTTATCAACGATTCACTCAAATCACCCAAGGGCCCGACAATTCCCACTGTTAATCCGAGAATAACCGCATCTTGCACCAAAAGAAAATCGAGGAACAGCCATCTGAACAGAAAAAAACTCCCTACAGCTCCTGCCATACCAAAGTAAAAACCTTCAGTGCTCTTTTTTGGGCTTACCCTTTCCAAAAGCCGGTGTTTTCCAAATGTAAGTCCGCCGAAATATGCCGAAGTGTCGCTAAGCCAAATCGATACAATATATGAAATTACGAACAACCCCCCTTGATTATCACGAAAACCGGCGAAATCCCTGATTAAAACCAAGCTGCCGGTGCAGATTCCGATGTAAAACAAACCAAGATATGTTGCTCCAAGATTGCTAAGTGCCGACCCTTTGTTACGAAACAACTCCCGGAACATAAAAAGCGGTACCGAAAAAAAGATAACATCAAGCGGCGCAACCCAGTTTTCATGCAAGTTGATTAAAAAAAACAAAATAACAACAGAACCTAATCCTGTTGTTACTATTGTCTCTTTTTTAAGAGCCATTTGGCTTAATTCCCAAAAGGAAATCACCGAAATTAACGCAACAAACCCCAAAAACCAGTAGCCGCCAAAATAGGCGGCAGCCAGTACAAGGGGTCCTAATGTGAAAGTAATCAACACACGGGAGAATAATCCGCTAAATTTCATTTTTTTTTAATCGGGCTTAAGTGAATGTTTCCTTCTCCTAATCTTCCTCGCCGGGAGGCTCATGTTTTTTTCTTTCGTAATCAGCCAAATATTCAAAAGCGGCTTCACCATCCTCAACTCTTACGAAGAGGTGAATATCCGCATTGTTGCCCAAACCCGGGTAACTGCTGTCTTTTTTGTTCACAATTTCGCAAAGTATGCCGCCGCTCTCTAAATTGGTTTTAAGCATCTCGGCTTCATACAGATCGAAACAGGAGTAAACCATCAGATAATCGTCGTTATAGAAACTGACCGACCCATCCTGCTTATTATCCAACGCAGTACCGCACTCGGGGCAGATGGGCACCCCGCTTTCAAAAATTGAACCACAGTTTGGACATTGATACATTTCTTCGTTTCTCGGTTTCTCGGTTTCTCGGTTTCTCGGTTTCTCGGTTTACTTTTTATTAGCCTGTTTGCTTTTAAGCTTCTTTGCTTCTTTGCTTCTTTGCTTCTTTGCTTCTTTGCTTCTTGGTTTAACGGTTTCTTCGGTCTTTTATTTCTTTGAGGTTAAAGACCCTGCCAAGCCTTCGTATTTCGTCAGTTCTGCGTCAATCGAACCAATTACCACTTTGGTTTTCACCTTCACGGGCATCTTCACCACATCATCAGTTAACCAAACATAGATGCTCCCCTCATTCTTGAAAAGCCCTCCTTTTCTAACCAAAGGCTCCAAAATTATGCAGTCGAATGTTCCTGCAGGTACTTTCACGCGTTCTCTTCCTCTGAAAACTACATCCAACTGATGTACTTTCCCTTCGTAAAAGTTTTTCAGACGGACCACATCTCCCTTTTTCGCTTTCGAAAAATTCAAAGTCCTGCAGTAGTAGAATGCCGAAATTATGTCGTGCGAATATTTCGGCAGCGTGAAATCACCTTCGGATGTTTTAGCTTTTCCTTGCCGATGATCAAAAAACGCAGAATAATCTTTCGAAAAACTTCCCTCTTTTATGTGCTGCTCGAACCTCCAGGGGAATAATCCTTCGGTATCTAAGTAAGACTCGTACCTGTCCCGTACCTTGAAAACAGGGTCGAAAGCGGGAACAGAGTTTACGGTAAAGAGAACATTGTAAGTATCTCTTCCGGCAACTTTCTTAATAGAGGGTATCTGCATAGTTGCAATACCGGCGGTTACAAACCCATAGTTAACATTAAAAGTTAACTTTTCACCCTTTTTGAAAGATTTGTTCACCACTTTTGGGAAATCATCCGCACTACCCGTAGGTTGCAGAAAACCTCCGGTTAACAGAACAAACCCAAGCAGAACTGCGCTAAAAATAACTTTTTTCATTTTACTTTCCAGTCTTGATTTCATTGATCTTCTCCTTAATCGATTGTATAACATCAGAACTATCTATATTGTTCATACAATTTAAACGGGCACATTGTTTCAAAGAAGTGCAGCCGCACTCTTCTCCCGGTTCGAAGATTAACCTCCGCTTTGTCCGGGGTCCCCACCTCGTCGCAGAACAAGCCGGCATTTTTGGATAAAATCCAACGGTGAAACACTCCGCTGCTGCTGCAATGTGGATGGGCCCCGTTGAATTAGAGATAAAAAGATCACATTTTTTTATAAAACCCGTTAATTCGGGCAGTGTAAGTTCACCGGCAACAACCTTTGCCTTCGATTCACCTTTAACTTCATTACACAAAGCAACTTCATTAGCAGCCCCCGTGATGTAAACCTCGAATCGTTCATCTTCATCCAGTCCCTTCACAATTTCCCGGAAGCGAAGTGCCGGAAGATCCACCGAACTGCCGCCACTTCCCGGATGAACAATGGTTACTATTTTCCTGCTGTCAACCTTTATCCCGTCATATTCAGGCGCCAAACCGAGTATTTCAGGGCTATACTGATAATCCTTGTTCCATGGGATCATTCCCAGATTATATTCCAGTTCGCTTTTTTCACCGGTTTTTCGGTGTTCAAAAATTCTATCGTTAAACAGAAAAGAGTACCACCTGTAACCGGTTCCCGTTCTTTTTTCAATGCCCGCTAAACGGGTAATTAACGCAATCTTAAAATCGGGCGATACCACAAACACACGGTTGAAACTGTGCTTTTTCAACTGCGAAACGGCTTCGGTTAACCCTTTTGATTCAAATTCTTCCCTGTTGATGAAACCATCAATAAAAGGGCACGCTTTAATTATACTTTCGGTGTAACCCCGCCCCATGAACCAAACTTCAGGCTCAGCGTCTTTTATTTGAGTCTTTGCTTCATTGCTGTTGTTCAGAATTTCATGCTCACCCATTCCCCGGGTTGTTTTAAGTTCACTCTTTTCGAAATGTTTACCTGCGTTACTCCGTTTTTTAAGTACTTCAGCCATCGGCAAAGTAAGCACCACATCCCCTATCCGGTCACTTCTGATTATCAGAATTTTCTCTTTTCCCGCCATCACTCCTGTGTCTTTTGGGATGTGAACATTGAAATATACTTAAGATATTTTTCTCTGTTTTCAGGGTCCGAAGCAGCTAATTTATTAAAAATTTCAATCGCTTTTTCGGTTTGCCCCTGTTTGCCGTAAATAATACCCATTCCAACAGTTACAACTTCGCCGTCACTCTGGAAACCCGGCTCGAAACCCTCAACGGTGGCCTCATCAGTGATGTGAACTTTCTCTTCTTCAGGTTGCCCAATCGAAGAATAATCACCTATTGGTGTGTCTTCATATTTGCCGGTATCATCAAACGGGCGGTTGCCTTTATTGAGCCTATGAAAGTCTTCGTTTTCTGCTGATATTGCGCCCTCGTTGGAATTGGTGCTTTCGTCGGGATCACCCCTTTCAACTGAAATTGCACCATCGACTGAAATTATACTTCCGGCTGAAACGGTGCTTCTGCCAAACCCTTCATTTTCAACTGAAATTACACCATCGCGTGAAATTATACTCCCGGCTGAAATGGTATTTATACCTTCGTCCTCTTTACTACCTGAACCATCAGCCATTGCGCTTTGAGGGTTTTCAGTTTTTTCAAATTCGTGGTCCCGCTCATCTGATTCCGGAATTACGAAAGTTGAAAGTTTCACCTCCTCTTCCGAGAGATCAGTATCAGACAATCTTCTGTCTTCTTCCGCCAATTCAGTGAACCAAGCCGAAAGCTCTGCATCCGCAAAATATTTCTCTGCAAATTTCAAGGTCTCTTCCGCTTTATCCGCATTGTTAAGATCAAGATAAAGCGTGAGCAAAAAATAGTAGGCAGCCGGGTGCCCCGGGTAGTCTTTCAGTCCGTTGGTAACCTCTAAAATGGCTTCTTCAAACTTTCCCTCTTCTCTGAGTCCGTAAGCCCTCCTCAGAAATAAAGCAGGGTGCCCGACCTCTCGGGCGAATTTGACCATCTCTTTTGTGTAAATTTCGCTAAAATCGTATTTCATCTTTTAAACTAATTTATTTTCGTAATTACCGGTTACAAAAATTTTCGCCGGAACTGAACTTCCTTTTCTTTACAAAATTACCTTCGTAATTACCAACCGGAAACGGTTTCAAGAAGAATATCTTCAGTTATTTTCTCAATAGCAGAGTCAATAGCTGCATTTCTTCCCGCTTGCCCGGAAGAAGCGGGATAATCTTCGTAGTTCGAAAATTGTCGGTCGAAAATGCTTTTTTTCATTTTCAAATCTTTATAACTTACCTGAACGGTTATCGTTAATCTGCGCGCCTGCACCTGCTCACCCGTTGTTATTGCGGAGGGGTTGTCAGAAATTCCAACAATCGCACACTCAAGCACCGCATCCGATTTGGTTTTATCAGTAATTATAAAGCTGTTGTCATCCGTGAACTTACGCGTTAAAGTGTTTGTGAAGTTCTGGCTCAGCATCGGCTCACCCGACCCGCTTTGGTCGGAGGCATAAGGTATCGCAAGCGTTTTAAGATGCGCCGGAATCGAAGCCCCGGTGAACGAATATGGGCAACTGCAACCCGCCACACTCAACAGTACAAGCAAAAAAGACCAACTGAAAAAACGAATCAGCTTCTTTTTAATATTTACCAAATCTTTTGACTTAACAGCGTTCATTTAGTTAGACTTTTTTTCGTTTAATTCTTTTTGTTTGTTCTTACGCAAACTTCTTCATCACTCTTGGCTCGCCGGTTTATTTCAAAACAGTTTCGAAATTCTCTGCAGAATTATGACAGCTTAATTTAAGAACTTCTTATGTTTTCCGAGGCTTTCTAAAAATCTTTGAAAAATTCTGAAAACTACCAATCATTTCCTAATTCTTCTGAATCTTAAAACTCACTCCAAAAGCCCCAATTCCTCTTTAAGACTTGAAACTCTCTCTTAAAGCCCTAATTTTTCCAATTTCCGGTACAAAGTTCTCTCGGACATATTAAGATACAGAGCCGCCATTCTTTTATTTCCGCCGGCTTTCTCCATTGCTCTTACAATCATCTCTTTTTCAACTTTGTCTAAATTTAGCTCGTCTCTTTCCTCACCATTTGAATGATGGTGATGTACTGCGGTTTCCGCTCCAAAAACTCCGTTTTCGGATAGTTTGCTCACCATATCTTTAAGCTCAATAATGTCCTTTTTCAGTTCGAATAAAGCCCTGTAGATGAAATCGCGCTCCACTTCATCAGCGGTTTTGTTCAGCCGAACCGGCAGATTAACAGAAGCAGGTCGCTCCTCAGTTTTCAATAAATTCCTGAATGAATCCGCAGTAAGCAAATCCGAACGGCTGAGAGCAATTGCAGTTTCCACGCTGTTTTTGAGCTCCCGCACATTACCGGGCCACGGGTACTCATAAAGCAGGTCTAAAGCGTCAGTAGTTAATTGCACCAAAGGTCTTTGGTTGTTTTCGCAATAAATCTTTATGAAATGCTCAGCAAGTTCGGGTATATCCTGTTTCCTCTTTCTTAAAGGCGGAATTTCCAGCATAACGGCTTTTAACCTGAAGTATAAATCTTCCCTGAACCTTTTTTCATCAACTAAGTATTGCAAATTTTTATTTGTTGCAGCAATAAGCCTTACATCCACCTTTGTAGTTTTTTCCGCCCCAATTCGCATAAACTCTTTTGTTTCCAGCACTCTCAGAAATTTAACCTGAGTTGAAAGTGGCATTTCGCCAATCTCATCCAAAAAGAGAGTGCCATTGTCTGCAAGCTCAAAATACCCTTTTCTGCTTTCAATCGCACCGGTGAACGATCCTTTATTGTGCCCAAAAAGCTCACTTTCCAACAGACTTTCAGGGATAGCCCCGCAGTTAAGCGAAAGAAGTTCTTTATCTGCCCTTTTGCTCGCCTTGTGAATTGCGCGGGCGATAACCTCTTTGCCCACTCCGCTTTCGCCGTAAATCAGTACGGTAATATCACTCGGAGCGACCTGCATAATTATATCCGTCAGGTCCCTCATCTCTTTAGATTTACCGATAATTCCTAATTTCTTCTGAATTTCATCCATTTTTTCTGAATTTCATCCATTTCTACAAAGTAAGCATCAGCCCGTCGTGCGCTACGGTTATTTTGTTAAGCCCATCGGGATAGACCGATGAAATTTTTGAGATCAACGGCGAGGGGTCGTCGCTTTCTATATGTGTTAAAATCACTTTTTTAAGGTCGTTTTGTTGAATCAATTCAATTACCGCCTCGATCGAAACATGCGTCGTTTCCGTTACTAAAATTGAATTTTCCCCGAACTTGTAAAAACTGAAATCATTAACTGAACCAACATCACCCGAATAAAAAACTTCTCCCCGGGGTGTTGCGATTATCATGCTGTAACTTTTCAACTCTGAGCTTTTTACTCCATATTCCCGGTATTTTTCAAGGTGGCTGTTTTCATAAGGAGTAATGGAAAATTTCCCCCGAAAATCGATCCTACTTCCCTTTTCCACTTTCATGAAATTCAGTTGAAATGGCAACCTTTTTTCCAAAAGGTAACTTCTGTTCAGCAATTCTTTAATAAAATTTCCGTTCCCTTTCGAAGTATAAAGTTCCAACGGCATACGGCGGCTGCTCATCTTCATTTGAAGAATCAGCGAAGGGAAACCCGAATAATGGTCGGGGTGAAGATGTGTGATGAAAACACCGTCGATCTCGTTAAAATCGATACCTAAGCGCAATAACGCCCTGCTTATGCCGTCGCCCGCATCCACAAGCAGGTTGTATGAGTCAGACCTGATCAGAAAAGAAGAGTGGAACCTGTTTAGTGAAGAGCGCCCCGAGCCTGTGCCGGTGAAAATGATTTTAACAGAGTCTGACATGCTTCCCTCTGATGCGGGAACCGCTCAGTCGTCATCCCCGTTAGGGGGTGTGTCGCCGAAGAAATAATCAATTGATTCGCCGGGGAACTCGTTTTCCACCGCAAATATACAATTGTTTGCTTTTTTAAAATTGTCCGAAGCTGTATAATAAAGATACATGCCCGCATAAGCTGCAACTGCAAAAATCGACCGCGGATAGGTTTTTATTATAGTTTCTAAGTACTCAAGCCCCTTTTCACCATCATCTGTAAGTAAATAACGAATATATAAAGTGGTATCAGACTCAATTTTTGCAGGCTTTTGGGGAATTAATGCCGAAAGTTCGGTTGTATTTCCGGAACGATAAAGATCGAACAGCTTTTTTGAATATTCCGACTGCCCGTAACTCTCACTAACCAAAAAGAAAAAAAGAACAAAAAACAGTGCGCCAAATTTTATCATTAAACTGTGTTGCGTTTTCACCTTAATTGGCATTTTTGAACTAAGTTTCTCGCCCAAGCTATGTTGTGGTTTCAAACTGTGTTGATTACTTAAACAGAGTTGCGTTTTCAAATTGTGTCGCGTTTTTAAGCTATATATCATCACTACCCTGACTTTCGTTAATTATACTGCCGAAGCCCTGTATTTTTCAGCAATGTTAACTACCTCACCGAAAAGGGTTGCTGATGTTACTCTGTCAATTTTAACATCGACATAATCCCCTTCGGAAATATCTTCATGTGCCGGGAAGATTGCAACCTTGTTGGTATCGGTTCTTCCTGCCATAAATTTATCGCTCTTTCTCGAAAAGCCTTCCACCAAAATTCTTTCGGTGGAACCTATCAGAGCATTGTTCAATTCAAGTGAGATTCTCTGCTGCAAATCGATGATTTGTTGCAGGCGTTTTGTTTTTTCTTTATCATCAACATCGTCTTCCATCCGGAACGCTTTCGTCCCCTCTCTTGGCGAATATTTGAACATATAAGCGCCATCATACCTCACCTTTTCCATCACATCCACTGTCATCAGGTGATCTTCAAGTGTTTCAGTCGGGAAGCCTGTTATAATGTCGGTCGAAAAACTTACGCCCGGGATTATCCGGCGTGCCTTGTCAATCAAATCTAAGTAATGCTCAACCGTGTAAGTGCGGTTCATTAATTCCAATATTCTGTTTGAACCCGATTGAACAGGCAGATGAATATAGTTGCAAAGGTTATCATTTTCTGCAATGGTATAAAGCAGTTTATCGGAAAGGTCCTGCGGGTGTGAAGTGGTGAAACGGACCCTCATGCTTCTGTCCACAGCCGCAACAGCTGCAAGCAAATCTGCAAAATCGGAACCTTTATCATTGTATGAATTTACATTCTGCCCAAGCAGCGATACTTCCTTAAATCCTTTCACTGAAAGGTGTTCCACTTCTTTTACTACAGATTCAAGGCTTCTGCTTCTTTCACGCCCGCGGGTGAAAGGAACAACACAATATGTGCAGAATTTGTCGCAACCGCGCATCACCGAAATCCACGCCTGAAGCCCGTCTTCACGGTATGGCATTATGTCGTCATAGGTTTCCGTTCTCGAAAGTTTTACCCCTATTCCTTTTCCGCCGCTGTAAACAACATCCAAAAGTTCGGGCAACCGACGGTATTCATCAGGCCCCACCACCATGTCAACAAGCTTTTTCTCTTCAATCAGATTGGTTTTAAGCCTTTCAGCCATACAACCGAGAATGCCCACAACCATTTCCGGCTTTTTATCCTTAATGGTTTTCAGGTTCCCAAGCCGCCCGTAAATCCGTTGCTCTGCGTTATCTCTCACGCTGCAAGTATTCAGAAAAACCACATCTGCGCTGTGCACATCTTCAGCTAAGCCATATCCATTTTTATTCAAAATTCCCAGAACCAACTCGCTGTCAGCAACATTCATTTGACAACCGTAGGTTTCAATGTAAACTTGTTTCTTGTTCATCAATTCTTCACTTTATTTATGAAATGGTGTCGCGGGAACTTACTCCCGGAATAGAAATAATTTAAAAGTGCAATATAAGCATTTTTAACGGTTTGACGGGCGAAATAGCGCAAAGTTTCTGCCATTTTGACAGATGTTTTGGTACCCCGTCGTTTGACTGAATTGTGGCACTGTGAAACTGATTCCTACTCTACCCCTTACGCCCGAATAAAGTACGCACAATATTTGCATCAACGGGTTGCTGTGAAGCTGATTCCAACTCTCCGCCACTCGCCCGGGTAAAGTACGCACAATATTCGCATTAACAGGTTGTTACAAGCCGATTATTTTTTTGCAAACAAACTTGCAGGCCGGTTTATCAACTTAATCAACAACAAGCCTGCCGGCTGACTAATTTCCACAACAACAAACTTGCAGATCTGCTGATTACCTTAACAAACAAACCGGTGTGTTTATCAAGTTTATCAAGTTTTTCAAGTTTTTCAAGTTTGCTAAATTTATTAATTCGTTAAACTTCTTACCGGTGCAGGGATTTTCCCACCACGATTAAAGAAAACATCGGAACTTAACATTTTCACCGGCATAATCGGGGCTTTGCCGAGTAAACCGCCATAGTCAACCGATTCACCAACTCCTAAACCGTAAGCTGGTATCAGCCGGCAGGCGGTTGTTTTTTCGTTTATTAATCCGATTGCCGCTTCATCAGCAATTATTCCAGCTATCGTGTTTACCGGTGTATCCCCCGGAATTGCAACCATATCTAAACCAACGGAGCAAACTGCGGTCATTGCTTCTAATTTTTCAATTGTTAAGTGCCCTTTTTCAGCTGCTGCTATCATTCCCTGATCTTCGCTCACCGGAATGAAGGCTCCGCTTAATCCGCCAACCGAAGAACTTGCCATTAAGCCTCCTTTCTTAACGCTGTCGTTAAGCATAGCAAGTGCAGCGGTAGTGCCCGGCGCACCAACATCCTCCAACCCGATCTCTTTTAAAATATCGGCTATACTGTCCCCCTCAGCGGGAGTAGGAGCCAAAGAGATATCAACAATTCCAAACTCAACACCATCTTTTTCGGCTACTTTTCTACCTATTAACTCGCCGGCACGCGTGATCTTAAACGCTGTTTTCTTTATTACTTCCGCAATATCCTGAATTGAAGAACCCCGGTAGTTTTTAAGCGCCTCGAGCACCACTCCGGGACCGCTTACGCCCACATTCAAAGTGGCATTCCCTTCGGTAATTCCGTGAAATGCCCCTGCAATAAAGGGGTTATCTTCAACTGCATTGCAGAAAACTACCAATTTTGCACAACCAATCGATTGATTATCCCGCGTGATGTAGGCGGTATCTTTAATCACCTGAGCCATCATCTTAACGGCGTCGATGTTTATACCCGCCTTTGTGGAACCGATATTTACACTCGAGCAAACCTTTTTTGTGGTTGATAGTGCCAACGGAATCGATTTGATGAAATTTTCCTCGCCGGGGGTCATCCCTTTTTGCACCAAAGCCGAGTAACCGCCGATGTAGTCGATACCAATTTCAAGGGCGGCTTTATCCAAAGACTCGGCAATTTTCACATATTCTTCGGTCGTGAACGAATCTCCGATGAATGAAACCGGCGTAACAGCAACCCTTTTGTTCGCAATTCTTATCCCGTAAGTGGTTTCGATTGCCTCGGCATTTTTCACATGGTTACCGGCGTATTGAACAATTTTTTCGTAAATTTTCTGCGTAACCACATTGATATTTCTATCGCTGCAATCCCGCAGGTTAATGCCCATGGTAACAGTTCTGATGTCGAAGTGCTCCACTTCGCTCATCATAATAGTTTCTAAAACTTCAGTAAAATCAAAATTCATTTGTTTTTCTTTTTAAATCCTGAACATGTACCTAAAAATATCTTCGTGTTGCACATAGATTTTGATATTCAGCTCGTCGGCAACTTTCTGCAGTGCTTCCTGAATCTCTTTCAGGTTTTTTGGTGAAGAGGTGATGTCGATAATCATAATCAGTGTGTAAAAATCCTGCATTATCCGCTGAGTGATATCCTGCAGGTCGATATCCATTTCTGCGAGAGTACCGGTAATTCTGGCAACAATTCCGGGTTTATTTAACCCGAAAGAAGTCACCAAAACTTTTCCCTCGAATTTCTCCGGGTTGCCCGGTACGGTTTGAATTGCAGCCAGTTCTTTCTCCACGCCTTCTCTAACTTTATCGTGGGTAGCCTCCGCTCCTAAATCGTTTATCACTTTGTAAGTAATTTCCCGGATCAGTTCTTCAGATATTTTCAAGGCTTTGGTCCTGTATAGTTGTTTTGTAAAAATCTTAAAATTTCGTTCATTATCTCGTTGTTTTTACGAGTGATTAAGTCTTTTGTGTTGCTAAGGTTCCCCCGGTAAAAACGAAACAGCACATAGTTTAATTCCACTATTGCGTCAAAAAATCTTTTTGACTGAATTGCGTCAACCACCAAATAAACGCCGAAAGCCACCCACCCCAAAGTGATCGCCGAATTGATGTACTCGCCGGCATATACCTGCCCCGCACCGGGAAGCACAGCCGAAAGAAACATCCCCCAACCCATTGAGTAGGCTCTTGCACTTGCCGAGTCACAAAGCTCCAACAATAGTTTTGGTGCCCCTGCGGAAGCAAATCTCTGTTTCGCCGCTTCCCATTCACCGGCGAAAGCGAATCGCCACCCCTGCCAGTAAGCGAAAGATTTCTCGCTTTCAGGAAGTGCAGCCGAAAGGTTTTTTACCCTTGTATCGAACCTTTCAAATTTCCGGGTTAAAATAAAAATTTTTAAAATTTCAGTTTCGGCGGCAATTCTGTCGGCATTGCTCGTTGCTGCCTTTGAAGCACCTTCGAAAAAGGGTAACGCCCGCTCCAACTGCCCCGTTGCTTTCAATGCTCTGCCGCGCCCCATATCCGTGAAGTAGGTGTAGTGCGCTAAGGAATCGAAAAAAGCGAGCCTTTCAGCCTCAATATATGCGTTGTAATAGTCCCCAATATTCAACAGAGAATCAACCAAATCTTTTTGCAACTGAAGATCATCGGTTTGCGCATTTATTTGGTTTGACAACATCAAAAATACGGAGAATTGCAGAAAAAACAGCCCTCTCATTCTTCCCCCTCCAACAAATCGAGTGGTTCATCCAGAGGTTTTTCGTTTTGGTAAAATTTCAACAATTCTTTTTCTCTGTTTTCCCTCTCTGTTTGGTTGAAGATTTTTGCAGAAACAACGCTTCCGTAAACATTTCCGCCATAGAAAAACGCAGTAATTGCGCTGAATATTACCCCGCTGCGTATGTATCCGTCGCTGAAATTCTCATAAGCCAAATATCCAAAAATGCCCGTTAGTAAAAGACTCGAGAATGCGTCGCCGTAATTGCCGGTGTATAGCCTGCCCGCACCGGGAAGAACAGCCGAGAGAACCCCCGCAAGCAAAGGCGATTTTTCAACCGGTGAAACCCTCTTTTCTAAATTATCCTTTAGAAATGTTGCCTCGTTTTCCCCGAAAAGATACATTTGCCCCCTGCTCTCTTCTGATAAATTACCGTTTTTTATCTCTTCCAATATCCTAAGTTTAATAACATTTAACGAAAGCTTATCACCCGATATGTTACTTTCCCGGTACGAACCGGCGGCTTCCCAAGTCTGCGCTTCTGAACCGGTGGCTTCCCAAGTCTGCGCTTCTGAAGCTGGGGTTGCCGGGTGAATGGTTAAAAGCTTTTTTTCAAACTCTTTTTTTTCAATTGCATATCTGATTAAAGGGCTATCAGGAAAGAGGATTTCTTGTAAAGGTGAATTTTGCTCAATTTTAGAAAGGTCAATCAGAAGTTTCGTTTTTTCGTTGAATAAAGGCGAATTTGAAAGACTTAAAAATTCAACTTCAGCTTTCATCGCATGCCCGCTGCGCAGAAGATGCTTACCGAACTCAAGGCGCCTCTCGGGTATAAAAAGCCCGTTTCCTCCATTCAGAAAGGTATTATTCCGGTCAGTTTGCAAAAGTTCAGAAGTACCCGAAGGTGCCTCCTGTGCAAAAACATACTCAAAAAAAATAAAAACCAAAAAGAAAAAAGAGAAGAAAAAAAATCTATTCAAGATCGATATAACGGGAAGGTGGATCGATCAAATGACCCGTTGCGTCAATCGAGTATTGAGACAACCGGTTTCCTGCACTTGTATCCCTGATTAAACGGTCGGAACTTAACAATATCGCTTCAAATATATTTGTCTGTTTTACTGCCTCGACGAAGAACCGGGAACAACTTGGTGAGAACGGGCACCTTTCACCATCGGGGTTGGAAATGATTAACCTGTAGGCGTTCACAAAAAGTTTTACGGAAACTTCCGGGAGACTTCCTTCCAATTTATGGAACTCAGGTCCGGGGGGTATCTCAACTCCATAATCCACCTCTTTTGGTTGCCACGCCTGCCCGCTGAATTGCAGTGTATTTCCTTCAAAATCCACCGCCACATCACCCGGTTGCCACGCCTGCTCGCTGAACTGCGGTGCATTTCCTTCAAAATCCACCGCCACTTCACCCGGTTGCCACGCCTGCCCGCTGAACTGCGGAGACTGCTCACCGGACGGAAGTGCTTGCGCAAAACCCGCAACGGAAAAAACGCAAAAGAAAAGGAAAGAAATTATCGTTTTAACCAAAATAAAATCTCCAAACCGGCTCCATATTTAAAAAAGATAAAAGTGGTGAATTAGCCAAAGGATTAGCCTCACAAACGGCTGAAAGCATTCACCACTTTTAATTTTGAAATGGGTAAATAATAAAAGCTCAACCTCTCAGCAGGTTGCGGGCGATAACAACTTTTTGTATCTCGGAAGTACCTTCATAAATCTCGGTAATTTTAGCATCACGAAGGTATCTTTCCACCAAATATTCACGAACATAGCCGTAGCCGCCGTGAATCTGTATCGCTTCAAGCGCGCAATCAACAGCCGCTTTCGAGGCATAAAGTTTCGCCATCGCTGCCTGAGTTGTGTAGTCTTTCCCTGCATCCTTAAGCGCAGCGGCTTCAAGAATCAAAAGTTTCGCAGCCTCAACCTGAACAGCCATATCTGCTAATTTAAACTGTATAGCCTGATGATTCTTAATCTCAGTTCCGAAGGCTTTTCTCGTTTTTGAATATTTTATTGCGGCATCCAACGAGGCTTGGGCTATCCCCGCAGCCTGCGCTGCAATACCAATTCTTCCACCATTCAGTGTGTTCATTGCAAAATTGAACCCCTTGCCTTCTTCCCATACAATATTTTCTTCCGGAACAACAGTATTTGTAAATGTAAGTGAACATGTGTCAGAAGAACGAATACCGAGTTTATCCTCTTTTTTACCGTGCTCAAAACCGGGTGTGCCTTTTTCGATCAGAAAAGTGGTTATACCTTTGTGCCGAAGTTCCCGGTTCGTCTGAGCCATCACCAAAAAATAATCCGCTGTGGTGCCATTGGTTATCCAGTTTTTAATTCCGTTAACCGACCACCCACCATCCGTTTTCACGGCTTCAGTGTGTTGATTTGTAGCATCACTTCCGGCTTCGGGTTCCGAAAGAGCGAAAGCGCCCAGTTTCTGCCCCATTGCCAAGGGACGGAGATATTTATCCTTTATAAAGTCTGAACCGTATTGCTCTAACCCCCAACAAACGAGTGAATTGTTAACGGACATGACCACGCCCACGCTTGCGTCAACCTTAGAAATTTCCATCATCGCTAAGGCATAACTGACTGTATCCAGCCCGGCACCGCCCCAATCGGGTGAAACCATCATCCCCATAAAACCCAGTTCACCAAGCTCCTTGATAATTTCGTGGGGAAATTCCTCTTTCAGATCCCTTTCAACTGCTGTGGGTGCAATTTTTTCTTCCGCAAACTCCCGTGCAGTCTGTTGAATCATTAACTGTTCTTCTGTCAGTTCAAAATTCATAAAAATGTCCTTTTTTAATTGATCTCCGAAAATATCCTTTATACAAAAATAAGAAATTTTGGCGATCCGTTGAAAACCCTTTAAAGATATTTTTCCCCCGTTTCTATTTTTCGTTTGTTATTTCTTTCGCTGGTTGGATTTTGGCAGGGTCAGCCAGCCTTAAGTCTTTTCGAATTGTATTCTTTTACCTGTTATTTCTTTCGCTGGTTGGATTTTAATAAGGTCAGTTGGGGTGAGAGACTTTCTAAATTGTTCTCTTTTACTCGTTTATTCTCTCCCCACCCGTATTTACGAATAAAAAAAAAGAGGCTACCCTTTCAGGTAGCCTCACAGATCACTCGAATCAACACCGGGTTTTTATCTTGTTCTTCCGCCGGAAGAGCGACTGCTGCCTGATGAATTTGTACCACCGGAAGTTCCCCTGTTTACCGGCTGATTTGTTTTTGGTGCTTCCCTTTTCACCTCACGAGTGGTGTTAGTGTTGTTTTTTGCTGCCGGAGGGTCTTCCCTTTTTACCTCACGGCTGCCTGTAGTATTGGTCTTTGCTGCCGGAGGGTCTTCCCTTTTTACCTCACGGCTGCCTGTAGTATTGGTCTTTGCTGCCGGAGGGTCTTCCCTTTTTACCTCACGGCTGCCTGTAGTATTGGTCTTTGCTGCCGGAGGGTCTTCCCTTTTCACCTCGCGGCTACTGTTAGTTTTATCCTTTGCTGTAGGAGGTGTATCCCTTTTCACCTCGCGGGTGGTATTCCTTTCGTTAGATTTTGCCGGCGGATCATTCCGAACAACATCCCTGTTGCTGTTGCGAAGGTCATCGGTTGATTTCACTTCCCTCGGGTTAGTATCCCGTGTAATCTCTCTTACCGTTTCTCTTGCTGCAGCGTCTATCTTATCGGCTTTCAGATCACTGTCGGTTCTGGTTCTGACGATATCCACCTTTATATCCGATCTTTCTGACGATCCCTTAACATCAATCTCCCTGATTTTCACTGTGCCATCCGCCTTATTGTTCATTCTTTCGGCAGCAGTTGTAAATTCAATATCCCTTGTTCTTATATTACCGCCGCCTCTTTCAGCGATTTCTCTCGGGTCGGGTCCCTCGTTTATCACGCGATCGCGGTATTTATAGTTTGAGAACGAATTAGTTCTGTCGTAAAATCTGTCGGCACCATATCCTGTGAAGTAGTAGTTATATGAGTCGTACCTGTAAAAATCGCGTACCCTGATAATTCTCCAGTGGTAAACCGGCAGTATGTAAGTGTAAGAGATTCTGATTCCAAACGAAACATCAAACAAGGCGTAAGGAGAAAGTGGTGCCCATCCGATATAATCACGGTCGAATCTCCATTCAACCCAGGCAGGTGCCCATTCGTATCCGGGTACCCAAACCCAGCCTTCCCAGTTGTCATAGTACCATCTGCCATAGTGGAACACAATGTCGCCAAACGGCTCGTCAGAATCCCAAAACCACCCATACGAAGTGTAAACCCATCTTCCGTATGAGTACGGCTGCCAATTTCTGCTGACACGGTACGGTTTCCAAACAATAACATTATTAATCTGTATCCAATTGCCATACGGTCTGAGATTATAATAGAAAGAATTGAATCTTCCGTAATAATTGAAAGAATTGGCGCTGTTGTAAGAATTGGCGCTAACGGTCGTGTATTTGTTGAATCCACCTTCTCGCAGGTTTCCCTCGGCGGTCGCCATCGTTGCTACGAAAGCGAAAATCATTGTTGTATATACTATGCGTTTCATTTTGAACCTCAAGTTGTTTGGCTCTATGACTTCAATAACCGTGCCAAAATATTTCTTACGATTATGCGCCGGTAAAGCAACTTTTTACTATATTTAACTGTTTACTTTTTTGAACATCTGTTCAATCGAGAAGAATTAAATTTGTTGAAAAATTAAAACTGAGGACAAAATGTCGAACGAAATAATAAAAAATGCTTTTAACAAAGGGTTAACTTTTGAAGAGTTTTTAGAAAAAGCCGATCAACAAATTAAATCAACTGACCCGGCCGGATTGGACCAGGAGGCTAAAGACTTATACGAATATACCAAACTTAACTTCCACAGAATGCAACGAGTGCTGAAGGCTCACCCCGTAAATGAAGAAACAGCGAAAAAAATTAAAGCGATTGACACAAAACAAAAATGGATGGTTATCACTGAAAATTGGTGCGGCGACTCAGCCCAAAGTTCGCCCGAATTCTTCAAAATGAGCAAACTGAACGATAACATCACCCTCCGGATTGTAGAACGGGATACTTACCCCGAGGTGATCGATCTTTACCTTACTAACGGCAAAAAAAGTATTCCGATCGTTGTTGCATTTGATGAAAACTGGAACCAGTTGTGGAAGTGGGGCGCAAGACCCGAAGCCTTGCAAAACGAGATGAACGAGTGGATGAAACTTGAGCTTCCGAGCGAGGAACTGTTCGAAAAAGTACATATCTGGTACAGTAAAAATAAAGGTAATGAACTCTTCAATGAAGTGAACTCTCTGCTAAAATAATTCGTTTTCGTTATAATTATATCTCAGTATTGTTTGATATAGATTTAACGAATTTAAGGTTATGATAAATACAGAAAAATCTAAACTACTTAGACTAAGAATCGACAAAATCGTCCACGAAACCGAAGATACCGTTTCCATTTTATTTTCTGATATCCACGGGAAAGAATATTCCTTCAAACCGGGGCAATTTCTCACTTTTGTTTTCGATCGGGATGGAAAAGAGGTGCGACGGTGTTATTCCATTTTCACCACCCCTGATGACCTGCCGCAAATTGGCGTTGCTATTAAAAAAGTGCCCGGTGGCTTCGTCTCAGACGGAAGGCTTGATAATCTTAAAGTTGGGGACGAGCTTGATGCTTTGGTACCAATGGGCAACTTCACACGAAAGGGTGACCCTAAAAAATATCTCCTTCTCTTTGGTGCAGGAAGTGGGATTACACCACTTCTTTCGATTATTCAAGATTCCCTGAAAGACCCTTTCGTTGAGCGCATTACGCTTCACTATGCCAACCGAAACGAAGATAATATAATTTTTAAGGACAGGCTTGAAGAGTTTGAAGTGCAGCACCCCGGGAGATTTCAGGTGATACACCACCTTTCGCAGCCAAAAGATGAAAAGTATAAAAACCCCGGGAAGTGGGATTTGGATAAAATTGTTGACTTCTTCAAAAGCTTCCCCGAAGAAGAAAAAGCCGATACAGGTTTGTTCCTTTGCGGACCGCAATCTTTGATGGAGCATATTTCACTCACTGCAATAGATTATGGCTTCGATAAAAGGTGCGTGCGCCGGGAGGTGTTTGCATTTTCGATCTCCAACGAGTCGCGCCTGCCGATGGAAACTGTGGAAAGAGATGTAACCATTATTTTCGAAGGGCGTTCTTACGAAATAACCGTTTATCCAGGGAACTCAATCTTAGATACTGCGCTTGAGGCGGGGATCGATCTACCCTATTCCTGCCAGTATGGCTCATGCGGAACCTGTATTACTAAACTCGTTTCAGGAAAAGTTGTAATGCAGGATCAGACCGCGCTTTCAGATGAGGAAATTGCAGATGGTTTCTGTCTTACTTGCGTGGGCTATCCGGCAAGCGACCATGTGATATTAAACTACGACGATCCATCGCTGTAGTTAATAGATTTTTAGCTCAATGCAGAAGGCTCAACACCCTAACAGCTTAAGTTAATTTCTTACCGGCAGGCGGTTGGAAAGAGGATTTGCTTTCACCCGGTCAAATTTTCACTCTTCGTTCTTCACGAACGAAAGACAGAATGGCTATCCCCATTAAAAAGAAAAACAGAAGTGAAAGTATTGCAAGCCTTTGGTTACCCGTTTCAGAACTTATATACCCAAACACAACCGGACCTATTACCGCTGAACTTTTGCCAAAAAATGAGTAAAAACCGAAAAACTCTGTCTTTTTATCCGGCGGTGTAAGATCCGACATCAGCGCCCGCGCAGTTGATTGGCTCGAACCCATTGCTGTGCCGGCAAGAAGCCCCACTACATAAAACCAGAATTTTTCCGTTACTATATATGCACCACCTACAGTAATAAGCCATATAAAAAGCGTGATCAGCAGTGTTTTTTTTCTTCCGATTTCATCCGCAATTACCCCGAAAATAACCGAGCCAAGTATTGCAGTGCCCTGCACAGTAATAAAAAAGATAATCAGCTCTTGCTTTGTGAACCCTAAAGTGGAACTTGCATATATTCCCGAAAAGAAAATAATTGTGTTAACCCCCTCAATAAAAAAGAAGAACGAAAGCAGAAAAATTGCCAGATTTTTATACTTCTTCAGGTGCTTTAAGGTATCCCAGACTCTTTTAACACCAATTACAAAATAATCGCCGCTTTTCCCCTCCTCTTTTCTTTTATCTTTCAATAAAATTAATGTGGGAAGTGCAAACAGGAGGAAAAAGAGTGCTGCAACCGGGAAAGACTCGCGCACCAGTTCCATTTTTATGAAAGGAAAAAGTATAAGAAGCGAAAAAAGAGAACCCAAATACCCCATCGCATAACCATAACCGCTTACCCTGCCGAAGTTTTTAGGATGTGTGATTTCGGGAAGAAAAGAATCGTAAAAAATCAGCGCCGCCTCGAAGCCTATGTTCCCGGTGATGAACAAAACTAAACCAAGCAACACTTCCCCGGGTCCCACGAAATAGAGCAAAGCCGTTGAAATTATGCACATTATTGTGAAAAATGTGAGAAACCGGCGCTTTGTTGAACTGAAATCAGCAGCTGCACCAAGTATTGGGGAGATAAAAGCGGTAATCAACATCGAAATTGAGGTGCCAAGCCCCCAGTAAAAATCACCCTCGGCGGCGTTTTGGTTTACTGTCTCTTTGAAATAAATTGCGTAAAGGAAAGTTACAACGATGATTGAGTAAGAAGTATTCGCAAAGTCGTACAATGTCCATACGAATATTTTCTTTCTCTCAGTCATTGGTGTGTGGCGGCTTGTTAATCGATTCCTGAATTGTGCCCCTGCCAACTTTATTAATTTGGTTTTGCTCCGTTAAGAAACTTAGAATCTCATTTAAAATTGCATTAACAAACTTGCTGCTTGGCGCTGTACTGAAATTTTTGGCAATTTCTATCAGTTCGTTCAGCGTAACTTTTGGGGGTATTTCCGGAAAATACTTAAATTCACAAACCCCCATGCGAAGCAGGATTTTATCTATCCGTGCGAGTCGTTCAAGTTCCCAGTTTTTTGCAAATTTTTCTATCAGTTCGTCAGCCTCGCGGGTGTGTAAAATGGTTAAACGGACTAAGCTTTCGAAGAAATCGCGATCGGTTAAATCGTTGTCTTTTTCTAAAAGGTCGCCCGCAGTTATTTCGGTCCCCTCGCGATTATAAGAGTGCGCATATAACACCTGAAGTGCCTTTTCTCTGCTGACTCTTCTGCTTGATCTGTTACTATTCGACATTTTTGAACTGTAGCTTATTGATTACTTCACCGGCTTTCGGGGGAAAATTTGGATAATTGCTGTGCAAATATAGCAAAGGATAGCCGGTTATTTAACAGCGAACATCCAGAAATTGATTAACCCCACCACTTCCCTGAACAGATACCATCTTAATGAATCATCCGTCAGCGTTATATCTGATTTCACATAATCAAGGCTAAGATTATAAAACTGAGCCATTTCTTTAACCCTCGTCAGGTGAAACGCATCGGAAACTATTATAATCTTTTGGTAACCCGTTTTTCCTATTAGTTCGGTTTTAATGTAACTTATCTGGTCAAGTGTTGAACGGCTTTCAGCTTCTAACCTGATATCGCCCGGGTTAATCTTTTTATTCAAAAGATAGTAAAACGCTACATCTGCTTCCGGCAGTTCACCCGGAGCGTTGCTGCCCGTCAGTTGCAATTTTTTTGCCGCTCCTGTTGCATAAAGCTGCAGACCTTTCTCTATTCTCATTCGGAAAATTGAACTTGGCCGGTTGTATTTCCAAACTGCCGCTCCAAGTATCACTGCAACATCTGCGGGGTTTTTCCTTGAATATGTCAGCTTTGTGGTCATCCCCGAACTGATGTAGCTGTATGTGTAAACGAACATTGTGGCGTAAGCCAGTATAAAGAGAGAAACAGACCCAAGGACCACGAACCGCTTACCCGAAATAATCTTCATTATCAGGTACGCAACCAATATAGTCTTAAATGCAAAACCGATGTTGAAAAATATTCCCGTGTAAAGTTTGTCAAAAGGGGTATCCAAAAGGCTGACCGTGGGACCCGTGCTGCTCTGATTCAGGTAAATGCCGGAAACTGAAAAAACGAACCCAAGAAACCAAAAGGTAAGCATCAGCATTCGTTTGTTTGTAAATTCGTCTTTGTCTTTCAGCCAAAATATGATAAACAGAACGATCATCAGTCCGCTGAAAATTAAATAAAAGAGGTTGCCGCGGTAAGAAAAAGAGAAAGCTTCGAAATCAAGCCGGTGGTTAAGATACTTTCCGAGCGTTTGCGTTAAAAAATCAATCGCACCGAGTAATACTAAGACGAACAGATCGAAAATTCCTTTCAGTCTGATCTTTGAAAGCAAAATCTTTTTTTGGGCGTTAGCGGAAAGCATATTCACTTAATTCTTTATCTGCTGCGAAATATAAGGAATAGTAGTGAGGAATTAAGTGCGATTTGATAAATTTTGAACTTTTTCCCCCGCATTAATGGCTCTTTTTTGAATTGTTATGGTAAAAATTACGACTTTAACGAAAAATGAAGGTTTTAACGAATAATTTTTGCTTTAATTACCGCAAGGATTATACAATGCTGAAAATAACCCGGCATTGAACACGGTTAACGGATAAAATCATTAAACAAAATCACTGAAAAAAATTAACGGTAATTAACATTTGAACCTTAACAGCCTTACCGTCTTTTTTCCCCGGAGTAAATGTTGTTCGTCTCACAGCCGATAAAGCCGAATTATCACACGCAGGATGCAGCCCTTTGGTAAGCACCGCTGAGGTTACCACCCCTGCCTCGTTTATAAAAGCCGTTACAAAAACCGAACCGGAAACACCGGCATCTTTAGCCGACTGAGGGAAAACGGCTTTGCTCTGTATTGCAGCATAACCACCTACCGGAACCGGCATATACGGCACCGCCGTGTAGTAAACATTATCTTTTGGTGCCGGGGTGGTTTTATCTTTTTCGGTAGTCTTTTTGCTTGTTTCGTTCTTTTTATATTTCCCCTGTTTATCCGCAGTCAGAAGGTCGCTGTTATCTATTTCCTGGCTTTCCAGTTTGATTTTCTCTTTTGGCGGGGCAACCACTACCTCAATCTCTTTGTTAACCACAGGCACGGGTGTATTTTTCTTCACCGGAGTTGTTGCCTGCTTTGTATCCGTTTTCTCTTTTTGAGGAAGTTGTTCCTCCTGCTCATTTTGCGGCAATTCTATTGCGTCAGTCAGTTCAACCAACTGGTCGTTATCAACAAACAAAGCAGATCTGTGTCTGGAAAAGGGCCACAAAGTGAACAACAAAATCATAAGAAACAGCACAAAGATGGTGCTGAGTTCAAGCACAAATTTCTGGTTCTTTCTGTGGTCAGGATATGTGTGTACGGACATTTTTCAGGGTTTATGATTTATGCGTTAACTTTGCGCTTTCATTTCAACCTTTTTACCGATAGAATCGGGGAAAAGTTCGCGATATAAAAAAAGCGACTGACAAACCTATCAATGCGCCGGTAACATCTGCCAACACATCGTACCACTCAAAATATCGCCCCGGAATGGGTATCTGGTGTAATTCATCCAATATACCGTAAATAGCAATCAGAACAAAAGTACCCTGAAAAATCGTTATTTCTTTAAATCTTTCAGCAAATTTATACCGAAAATAGGTGAAAGTCAAAAAAGCCAGCACAGCATATCCGGCAAAATGATTCAATTTATCACTTGTAGGCATTCCCGGCAGCCGGTTGGAGGGTAAAGTGGTTCCAAGAAACAGCACTACCCAGTAAGCCATTAAAACCCAAAAGGCTATTCTTTTTTTCCTGACTATTCCTTCTTTTTGCATTACATTATTTATATTATTCATTAATCGTTAGTTTCGTTAATCATTTTTATTGCTGCCGGCAGATGTGTTGCAATTACTGAAGCTGAAATATGAGTGTTTGGTGAGTCTTTTAACAGCATCAAAGCTGAAAAATTAAATGTATTAACCGCATCTGCAATTTTTGCGGAAACAACTTCGAGGGCATCACGGTCTCTGATTCGCAAAAACGGCATTATTCCTTCAATCGTAAGGTTTGGTAAACAGAAAAACTGAGCCATTGCTGAGGCAATTACTCCGGCAAGGGCGTCACCCGTTCCAAATTTGGCTAAATGAACACCTCCGGTATTTAATATTAAATTTATACCAATAGAAGTGCAGACAAACACCGCAGCATGCTTTAGAACAACTATCGCACCTGTTTGCTCACAGAAATCCGTAACTTCTGAAAAAATATCCTCTTCAATTTCATCGAGGGGTTTACCCAGTATGTTTGCAAATTCACCCGTGTGAGGTAGAATAATTTTACCCTCTAAATCATAGTTTTTATAGTTACCGTTAAAAAGCGGGAACAACCCATCGGCATCCAATATAACAAGTCTGTCTTCTATATTATATATTTTTTCCAGCGCAAGAGTGGTTTCAGGCGAGCGGTCTAATCCGGGGCCCACTAACAGAACTTCCTTTTTTTCCAAAGCTTCAAACATCATTTTTAAAGCTTCAGAGTTAAATGCCACCGGATAATCCTTTACCACAGCTTCAGGCAGGTGACCGAGCAAAACATTTGCAGCACGCTCTGAGGTGATGATAATTGGTGAACCTGAACCGGAGAAAAACGCCCCCTGATATGTTAATGTGGCGGCTCCTGGATAACGATTCGAGCCGGAAACTATTACGGGCCCCCCCGCTGTATATTTGTTCACTGTCCTTTTCTTTGGAGCAATTATGCTTTTTGTGTCAGGAAGTTCGTAAACTGACCAGTTAGTTTCAACTCCCATTCTTGAATTATTAAAACCTATAAAGCCGTTTAAAATTGTGCCACAGTGGTTAATTCCCTCGCCGTAATAATAGCCAAGTTTGTGTGTGCCAAGTGCAACAGTCCAATGCGCCTTAAACGCAATGGTGCCATAGCCGGTGCCGGCATTAATTCCCGAAGGAATATCGATGGCTACCCGCATGGCGTATTGATCGTTTAAGGTAAGAATAATTTCATCGTAGGGCATTGTGAGGTTACCCCTGAAACCTGTGCCAAAAATTGCGTCAATGATAAGATGGCAATCTTCTAACAGTTCAGTAAGTTGGTCCGTATCTTTGTATTGGAAGAAACTTACCCCCGAATCCAACTCAACAAGAAGATCAAAAAAATATTTAGTGTCAGGGGCGAAATCCTCAGGGTCTTCAATAAAAACGACAAGCACTTCCCAGCCGTTTTCACGCAGGTGCCTTGCAGCAACAATTCCATCACCCCCATTGTGCCCCTTTCCGCAAATAACAGCCGCACTTCTGCGCTCAATGTCAAGGTTGAAAATAGCCTCAGCCACGCTCCTGCCCGCGTTTTCCATCAGTATTGTTCGTTCAAAGCCCCTTTCCTCGATCGCAATACTGTCGATTTCCGCTGCTTGCTTTGCAGAATATACTTCTATCATAATCCGCTCGTGTTTTTATAAAAAAAGCCGTATCGTCAATTCTGATAAAAACTTCCGATACAGCTTCAAAAATATTGAAAATTTTTTAAAACTTCGCTATCAAATCTATTATCGAGCCGGGAAGTACACCCATCAGAATAACTAAAAGTGCTGATACTATTATTCCGGTTAAAGCAGGGTTTGAACTTGTAACCTCGAATTTCGACTCATCTTTGCCGAAATACATAACCACTACAACCCGCAGGTAGAAATAGAGACTTATTGCTGAAGCTGCAATGCCAACGATTGCCAACCAAAGAAGGTCAGCTCTTATCGCTGCCATGAAAACATAATACTTACCGAAGAAAGCAGCAAACGGTGGTATGCCCGTTAGGGAAAACATAAAAAGCGCCAACAAACCGGCAAGAACAGGGTATTTGCTGCCAAGACCTGTGTAGTCGCTGATTGCAAGATTTTTCTCCTCTTTTCCTTCAAGAACGGAAATTAAGCCAAAGGCACCCAGATTCATGAACGAGTAGGCAATCAGGTAGAAGATTACGCCGTCAATCCCCTCTTTGTTGCCTGCGGCTAAACCGATCAGCATATAGCCGGCGTGCACAATAGAGGAATAAGCCAGCATTCTTTTTATGTCGGTTTGCATTATAGCGGTGATACTTCCGTAAACCATAGAAAGCGTTGCGAAAGTGGCAACCAACGGGGTCAAAATTTCCGTTGCCTTTTCTTTTCCAAAAGCGGGTGAAACCACAATTATCAGTGCTGAAAATGCCGCCGCTTTACCAACGGTTGACATTAAGGCTGTGGTTGAAGTGGGGGCACCCTGATATACATCCGGAACCCACATGTGGAAAGGTACTGAAGCAATCTTAAATGCAAACCCTGCAAAAAAGAGAAACAAACCGATTATTCCGACGATGTTTTTGCTTTCGAATGTGAAGTGTTCATAAAGTTTGTCTATGTTCAGAGTTTGCGATGAACCGTAAATTAATGCCAAGCCGTAAACTATAAATCCCGTTGCAAAAGCACCAAGAAGAAAATATTTAAGCGCGGCTTCGTTCGAAAAAAGCCGTTTACGGGCAAATCCTGCCAATATATAGAAAGTAAGAGACATTAACTCTAACCCGACAAAAACCATTATTAAATCTTTTGCTCCGGCAATTAACATCATCCCCAACACAGATGATTGCAAAAGGATGTAATATTCACCGTGGTAGATTTCTGTCTTTTTCAGATAATCTATAGTTATCAGAGCTACTACGGCACCGCCAAAGTTGAACAGAAACCAAAATATATTAACATGCCCACCGGTTGCCAGCATATTGTTGAAGAACGAACCCGGTTTACCTATGGTTAAAAGTGACTGGTACGAAAGCCCAAGGAACGAGATGACCGTCAGCCAAGGCAGTATCTTTGGCGCGCTCTTTATATACATCTCGATTACCAACGAGATAAGAACGACGGCAGCAAGTATCACAAGTGGCAGATAACCGGTTATGTCTGAAAGGTTAAAATCCATATCTACTCTATAAATAAAATGTCTTGATCTGTTTCTTCTATTGTTGCTGTATGTGTTTCGGTTCTGTAAACCATCAATTTTTTATGCTTCGAAAGGTCGAATATGTCGTCTTCTTTTTCTACTACCAACAATTTAATCCCTTCGTATTTCGCAAGCGTATTTCTGAGCGACTGATATTTGAAGAAATATATGCTCGTATAATTATCTTCTTCAACAAGAGCCACATGTTTCGAGGCGTGCGAAAAATCGGTGATAATTTCATTTTCTATCACCACTGTCAGAAATCGTGCCTTAAACGGCAGCACTAATCTGTTGCCGTAAAGTAAACCGTTTTTACCGTTTTGAAGTGTTTCCCGTATTGTCATCTTTAACCTCTGAAGAAAAAGAACCAAATGATGCCGTAAATCGGAAGAAGTATCGGCAGCGAATACTTGAACATATACTCGATAAATGTCGGTACTCTAACCCCCGCCCTTTCCGAGATCGATTTAACCATGAAATTAGGCCCGTTCCCGATATAAGTCATAGCGCCAAAGAAAACGCTTGAAACTGAAATAGCCACTAAGTAGTGAACGGCATCTGCATTTTGTAAGAATGCGTGAGTTGCATCCGTTCCGCCGTTGATATCGTGCCCAAATTTCCCCATCGCGGCACTTAAAAAGTTCAGGTATGTAGGCGCATTATCTAAGAAAGATGAAAGCGAACCTGTTGCCCAGTAAAAAAGTGAACCCGTGAAAACATCGCTGTTCTCTTTTGCCATATCGGCTATTAAACGAAGTGCAGGTATCATGGTGAAAAAGATGCCAACAAACAGATACGCCACTTCTTTAATCGGCGCAAAATCGAACTCGTTCGCTTTAAGTGCTTCTTTATCGGCGGTTTTATAAGAGATAAATATCACGCTGAACATTATTATCTCCCTCACACCGATTGGTAACGGGTCAAGTGATGGTATCCACGAGATTACCGCCGGATCCAAAAACACGGAAATAATTATTATCCCCAGATACGCAAGGTTCTTCAACCCTTTGAAATAGAACTTACCGCTGTATTCATTTTCACTTTCCTTGCCCGCTTTATTGGCTGAGTCGAGGAAGAAAAACACCGCTAAAATCATCCCAAGTGTTAAGAGCCAGATAAACCAAACATGCTCTATAACCCAGAAAAAGGGAATCCCTTTAAGAAATCCTAAAAACAACGGCGGATCGCCAATTGGGGTTAAAGCACCACCGGCGTTACTTACCACAAATATGAAAAATATTATGTGATAAGGTTTTATCCGACCTTTGTTCATCCTCATAAACGGACGGATAAGCAGCATAGAAGCACCGGTAGTTCCTATAACATTGGAAATCACTGCCCCAACCAACAAAAACAGCGTATTAAATAATGGCGTTGCCTTTTTATCCACCTTTATTAAAATCCCGCCACTTGCTACGAACAACGACCCCAACAAGGCAATGAACGACAGATACTCAACCAATGTATGCCTCAGGCTTACAAAGTCTTTCAGCACGATCATGTAATAACCGGTGGTTATTAATCCCAGAAAAATGGCCACACGGTGGTAGTTATGCTCCCAAAAATGTTGAAAGAACAACGGCGCAATTGCAATCAACAACAATAAGGTTATAAACGGTATAACCATCAATGGGTTTGGTGCTACACCGTGATGCTCCCCACTTTCTTCGGCAGATGATTTTGCCCCGGCTGAAGCGGGCTGTTCCGCTGTTGTATTGGTTGTTGATGCTTCGACTGAATCGTTCGCTGTAACTGCCGATTGAGTCGATGTTACTGTTGAATCTTGCGATTCACACTTAATTTCACTGTTAAATATTAAAAACAGGCTAAAAAAGGCTGCGAGATAAAAAGCCGTATGCCTCATATTTATTTTGCTAATGCGTTCGTAATTGAACTTACAAGGTTCGATGAGAACGCTTCGGATAACCTCAGGAATGTTGAAGGATATATACCAATCCAAACTATCACGATCATAATCGGAATTAATGTGAACAGTTCACGAGTGTTCAGATCGGTGAGTGTATTTAATTTTTCGTTTTTTACGGTCTCAAGGCACATCCTCTGATACCACCATAAAAGATATACCGCCGCCAAAATTACACCAAGCGCAGCTATTATTGCGTAAAGCGGATTGTTTAATACAGGGGAGGAGAACGATCCCACGAGGATCAGAAACTCGCCGATGAAACCGTTAAGACCCGGCAAACCGATTGACGATAACGATATAAAAAGCAATATTGTTGCATATACAGGCACTAACTTTGCAATTCCGCCATACTCGGCTATCACACGAGTGTGGGTTCTTTCGTATAAATACCCAACTAAAAGGAAGAGTGCGCCTGTTGAAAGCCCGTGGTTAACCATCTGAATTATTGCTCCTTGAATCGATTCTGTCGTTAAACCAAAAATACCAAGTACCACAAAACCTAAGTGAGCTACCGATGAATAGGCAACTAATTTCTTCATATCTTTCTGCACCATCGATACCAACGAACCGTAGATGATACCTATTACCGCCAGAATCGCTAAATATGGCGCAAATACTTTTGTTGCATCCGGGAAAAGCGGAAGGTTAAACCGCACCATTCCGTATGTCCCCATCTTAAGCAGAACGCCGGCAAGAATAACAGAACCCGCCGTTGGTGCTTCCACATGCGCATCAGGTAGCCAGGTGTGAAGCGGAAAAACAGGCACTTTTATCGCAAAACTGAGCACAAACGCAGCAAAAAGATAATTCTGAGCCGATAAACCAAGCGTGGGGCCCAACTTATATAGTTCCGTCAGGTCGGTTGTGAATTCTTTCCCTGAGTTTGCTAACCAAATAATTGCTACCAACATGACGAGTGAACCCGTCATTGTGTAGATAAAAAACTTTACCGAGGCATAAATTCTGTTCTTGCCCCCCCAAACACCGATGATGAAATACATCGGGATGAGCATTGCTTCCCAAAATATGTAGAAAAGGAAAAGATCGAGCGACATAAAAACGCCCAACATCCCCGCTTCAAGCAACAGCATGAAAAATGTAAATTCTTTCACTTTGTGCTCTATGCTCTTCCAGGTGGAAAGAAGTGCCAGCGGCGTGATGAAAGTCGTAAGAAGCACCAACAACAGCGACATACCGTCGATCCCTACAAAATACGATATCCCGAGCCCCTTTATCCAACTTGCTTTTTCTACAAACTGGAAGCCGGGGTTGCGCGGGTCAAAATTGTACCAGGCAAACAGGGAAACCAAAAAAATCACCAATGAAATTACCAAACCGGTAACACGCAAAAGTGAGCCGTTTTCACGCGGGAGCAACAATATCAGAAGCGATCCGCCTACTGATAAAATTAACAATAAAGACAAAATAAAGTTATTTTCCATCAGAAACTCAATATTATCCAGAATAATGCACCAACGATCGTGATCATCATTACAGCGGCATAGAACTGTGCTACACCCGTCTGGAACTTCCTGAGGTGTGCCGAGAAGAAACTTACTACTTTTGCAGTTCCGTTAACTGCTCCGTCTATCAGTTTTGCGTCTGTAAATCTGAACAAAAATTTATCCGATAACCCGACCAGTGGGTCAATGATGGTCTTTTGATAAAACTCGTCAACAAAATATTTGTTATAAAGTGTTTTGTACATCCCCTTGAACGACTCGGCAACATCTTTCGCTATTTGTGGGCGCTTAATGTATATATGCCGTGCGAGCATTATTGAAGCTACAGCTCCGATAACAGTAAGCGTCATCAGAAGATACTCTTCAAAGTGGGAGTGAAAGCCACCGTGTGCTATTTTGCGGGTTGCATCTTTGAAAATTGGGGCTAACCAGGAATCCAACCAGTTACCGGACTCGCCAACAAATACTTTTGGTAAGCCAACCCAACCACCAACGATTGAAAGACCGGCAAGTATCATCAACGGAATCACCATCACATTGGGTGACTCGTGCGGGTGAACATGGTGTTTATCGAATCTCTCCTTGCCTTCAAAAGTAAGGGATGTAAGCCTGAACATGTAAAACGCAGTCATCAGAGAAGTTACCGCACCTATAATCCAGAAGAACAACCCACCGTTTGCGTAAGACATCCACAATATTTCATCTTTTGAAAAGAACCCGGCAAATGGCGGTATGCCTGCTATCGCGATTGTGGCAATCATAAATGTGATGTAGGTTTTCGGCATATATTTCTTCAAACCGCCGTAGTGCTGTATATCCTGCTGCTCGTGCATCCCGTGAATTACCGAACCGGCACCAAGGAACAAAAGGGCTTTGAAGAAAGCGTGTGTCATCACATGGAAAATACCGGAGGAAAACGCCCCGACACCAAGCGCTAAAAACATGTAACCTAACTGGCTTACGGTGGAGTATGCAAGCACCTTTTTAATATCGTTCTGCACCAAACCTACGGTAGCCGCAAAAAATGCAGTACACAAACCGACGATTGCAACAACCATCATCGCAGTCGGTGCCATTGCGAAAATTATACCCGTCCGTGCTACGAGATAAACACCCGCTGTAACCATCGTGGCAGCGTGGATAAGTGCAGAAACCGGTGTGGGGCCCGCCATAGCGTCAGGAAGCCAAACATACAGTGGTATCTGTGCCGATTTTCCCGTTGCGCCCAAAAACATAAACAGTGCAATTGCCTCAAAAACCCACGGTTTTAACTCTGAATTTGCAACCAAAGGAAGAACTTCGCTGAAATTCAGGCTGTGGAAGTAGCTGAAAATAAAAAACATCGCTACCAGAAAGCCAAAATCACCAATTCTGTTGACTATGAAGGCTTTCTTGGAAGCGTCGGCTACAGTTCCTTTATCAAACTTACGGTCGTACCAAAAACCTATCAGAAGGTAAGAGCATAAGCCTACCCCTTCCCATCCTAGGAAGAGAAGAACAAAATTATCGGCAAGAACCAAATTCATCATCGCAAAGATGAAGAGGTTCAGATATGCGAAAAACCGCCAGAACGCCTTATCACCGTGCATGTAACCGATTGAGTAGATGTGGATTAGAAAACCCACACCGGTTACCACCAACGACATCACCAACGAAAGTTGATCGACCTGATATGCCGCTGCTGCCTTTAAGCCGCCGGCTTCCAACCAGGTGAACCACTCTACTATGCGCGATCTTTTGTCCGCCGGTAATCCGAGAGTTTCGATGAATGAAAATAGTACCACCAAAAACGAAAGCCCGACCATAGCCGTGCCGATGCCGCCGGTAATCTTCTCGTTTTTGATTTTACTGCCAAACAACCCGTTGATCAAAAATCCGATCAGTGGGAAGAGTACTGCCAAATAAATATAATCTGTCATAGTCTGCGTGGGGTTCTTTTAGTTACTTACCACTTTAAAATGTTAATTTCGTCGATATTTATCGTTTCTTTGTTTCGGAACAGTGCAATAATTATAGCCAAACCAATAGCCACTTCCGCTGCCGCAACCGCCATAACAAAGAATACAAACAGTTGCCCCACCACATCACCAAAAAACGATGAGTAGGCGACAAATGTAAGGTTAGCCGCATTAAGCATAAGCTCTATCGACATAAAAACAACTATTGCATTTCGTCTGGTTATTACGCCCGTTACTCCGGTTACAAACAAAAATGCGCTTAAAATTAAATAATATTCTAATGGGATCATCTTTTATGCTAATCTAATTTCTTTTTTGATAAAACTAATGCGCCCAAAGTGGCTGTTAACAGTACAAAAGCTATTGCTTCAAATGGTAAAAGGTAGGTGGTGTATAACTCACGCCCTATGTTTTCTATTGTTCCGGTTTCTATTCTCGAGGCTTCTTCGGCTACTTTTCCCGTGGTGGTGGAAAGTACCGCATAGGCTATCTGTGCCAGCATTAAAACGCCGACTATTATAGCCAGTAACTTCATCTGGGGCTTATCTTTGAAGTAAGACTGCTCACGATCGGGCCTTAACAGCATCAGTACGAACAGAAATAAAACCATTATCGCACCGGCGTAAACTATTATCTGAACTACTGCGATAAATTGCGCACGGAGCAACACATAAGTACCGGAGAGTGCGCCGAAATTTAATACTAAAAAAAGTGCCGATACTACAGGATTTTTCCCCGTTATCATCATTACTGCGGATACTACAGCAACCAAAGCGAAAAATCCGAACAAGACCTGTTCCAGAGTCATGAAAACTTCCTGAGTTGGTAGTTTAAATTCAAAATTAATCAAAACACAAATATAAGTTTTTGATTTATCTTAAAAAAAAATATTCTCCGCATAACGGCTTATTTAACCGTTAAAACTCTACTCTGAAACTGGGAAGCACCCGGTTTCAGACTTTCCAACCCCGCAAAAATTGATTATATTTGCAGGCTAAAAACTTTTGTTTCAATCAATTGGAGTCCCTTGCCGGATGAAACCTGCTGAACTTACCGCAAGAGAAAAAAATATCTTAAGATATATTGTGGATCAGTTCATTCTCACTGCCGCACCGGTGGGAAGCCGGAATATATCAAAACGGTACGATATCGGGCTTTCACCGGCTACTGTAAGAAACATAATGGCTGACTTAGAGGACTCCGGCTACATCAATCATCCGCACACTTCCGCCGGCAGGGTGCCTACTGATAAAGGGTACAGAATCTATGTGGATGCGCTGATGGATGAACCCAAAATTGACGGGCATACCCGCGACACTATTACCGCTGATTTCAAAAACAGAATTGTTGATATTGAAGAAATTTACAACCTTACTTCAAAAATTCTCAGCAGGATAACCGATCAGCTTGCGTGCGTGGTTTACCCTAAAATTGAAACGGGGGTTTTAAGCAGAATTCAGTTAGTGTACCTCTCTTCAAACAAAATTTTGGTGGTAATCAGTATCGTTTCCGGGTTGGTTAAAACTATCACTTTGGAACTGACTGCCAATATTGAAGAGGAACAAATTGAAGTGGTGCAACGCCTTCTGAACGAACGGCTGGCAGGTTTAAGGCTGAAAGATATTAAGGAAACGATTACCGAAAGGTTGAAAGACCACGATTTAGCCGGCAACCCTATTATTTCGATGCTTTATGACTCTGCCGATAAAATTTTTAACGACTTCAAAACTGAAGAAAAAATTTTGATTTCAGGCGCACGAAACCTACTTAAACATCCCGAGTTTGAAGATCCCCTGAAATTTGAAAACATCGTGGAATTAATTGAAGATAAAGATATTATTGTACATATTTTCGAGAACAGTTCCGGTATTTTTTTGGAGAGGTCAGCTTCGGTTAGCGGCGTGAACATTATGATCGGCAGCGAATTGCCCTATATGAAGTCCGAAGACTATAGTCTTGTGATGAAGGAATACCAGGTGGGCGACAATTCCGGCGCAATGGGCATTCTGGGTCCTAAAAGGATGGATTATGCAAAGATTATCGCTATTGTTGATTATACTGCCTGGTTGCTGACGGAATACCTTTCGGGGAACCAACCGGCGTAGGTAAATCAACTTTTTTAAGATTCAACCGTCTTATATTGAACGATTTTTACCTTTTTATTAGTTATTAATATTAATGGAATTGTTTATGAAATTAAACAGTAAGTTAAGGAAAATGAAAGAAAAAAAAGTGAACAACCAAAAAGAGAATAAAGATATTTTAGAAAATGAGATTAATGAAGAGGCGGCTGATTTGAACCCGGAAGAAACAGAGCAAAATCTGAAGGGGCAAAAAGAAGAATTATCCGCAAATTATGATGAACTAAAAGATAAGATTGAAGAACTTAGCGGGAAAAATGAGGAATTGCTGGCTGAGTTAGAGAAAGCCAAAAACGATATCGATTCTCTGCGCGATGTTCTGCAAAGAAGAATAGCCGAAATTGATAATATTAAGCGCAGGCACAGAGATGAAATGCTGAAAATTTGGGCGGACGCCGAGGGCGGTTTAATTACCGAACTTTTGCCCGTAATCGATAACTTTGACAGAGCAGCTGAATTTGCCCCAACCTCGGAAGATAAGGGGAAAGTTATTGAAGGTTTCGTCTTGATACACGACTCGTTAATGAAAATTTTGCACGAAAAAGGGCTCAGGAAAATTGAGGCGAAAGGTAAACCTTTCGATTATAATTTCCACAATGCTGTCGGTAAATTTCCTAATACGGATGTGGAACCCGATACTGTGCTCGAAGAAGTTAAAACCGGCTACATCTATAAAGACTCTATTATCAGGCACAGCGATGTTATCATAAGCGAGGCTCCCGATCAGGAAGATCAAGACGATCAGACAAACGAACTTTAGGAATTAATTTAACCAAAAATGAGTAAAAGAGACTATTACGAGGTACTTGGGGTTAGCAAATCTGCCGGAAAAGATGAAATTAAATCTGCTTATCGTAAGATTGCTATGAAATATCATCCCGACAGAAACCCCGACAATAAAGAGGCGGAAGAAAAATTTAAAGAGGCGGCTGAAGCCTATGAAGTGCTGAGCGATGACGAAAAAAGGGCTAAATACGATCGCTTTGGCCATCAGGCTTTCGGGCCCGGTAGTGGTGGCGCACAAGGCTTCACAGACATTAACGATATTTTCTCTCACTTCTCAGATATTTTTGGAGGTGGCGGGGGTGGGTCAATTTTCGACGATATTTTCGGCGGGGGGCGTAGCCGTTCCGGTGGCAGAAGAAGATCAGGCGGCACTCCGGGAAGTGACCTCAGGGTTACTCTCAGCCTGAAATTGGAGGAAATTGCCACCGGGGTAACCAAAACAATTAAGATTAACAAATTTGTGAAGTGCGACTCGTGCCACGGCTCAGGCTCCGAAGGCGGGGCAGCCAAAAAGACATGCTCTGTCTGCAACGGTACGGGCGAAGTCCGGAATGTTTCGCGCTCAGTTTTCGGGCAATTTGTTAACATTCAGCCATGCGCCAACTGCAACGGCGAAGGGCAGGTTATTGATAAACCATGCCGCAAGTGCCACGGTGACGGCAGAGTTAAAGCGGAGGTTACTGAAAACATTGAAGTGCCGGCTGGCGTTTCTGACGAAATGCAACTGAGCCTGAGAGGGAAAGGTAATGCCGGGCTGAGGGGTGGCCCCAACGGCGACTTGCTCGTTGGCTTCAAAGAAGTGCCGCACGAACACTTCAAACGAGAGGGCGCAAACATAATTTATCAGCTGTTTATAAGCTACCCGCAGGCGGTTTTGGGCGCAGAAGTGGAAATACCGACGCTAACCGGGAAAGCGAAACTTACGATTGAATCGGGCACAACCGCCGGAAAAATCTTAAGAATGGCGGGCAAAGGTTTGCCTAACCTCAACGACAGAAACCACAGAAAAGGCGACCAATTGGTTGAAGTGAACATTATCGTGCCCAAAAAAGTGAACGCACGGGAAAAAGAACTGCTGAACGAACTGCTTGCACAACCGAATGTTTCGGGTGCTGAAGGCAACAGTAACTTTTTTAAAAAATACTTCTGATAAAAGTTGAAGAAAACCACCGAACGGCTAAGCGGTGCCACAGGGCTTACAAAACTTGAAATTACTGCAATTTTTTTCATTGTTGCCTCGCTGCTGGTTGGTTCGGGGTTTTTTCTGCTCGGCGGCGGTAAAAACACTGCCGAACTAAAGCCAAAAGCCGATAACGCCTGGAACGAACTTCAGAATGAAAAATCTAAAATTAGCGGAAACAACGGAAACAACCGGAAAAATGAAAATAACAGAAACGGAAACGACACAGTAGCCACCGGTTCTGCTGCGGATGATGATTACGGCTTCAACTCAACCTCCGGTGATGATATAAAAAGCGACCCTTCAGCTGAAAACGGGAAACAGGGCGGCAAAACTTCACGAAAAAAGGTGTATAAAACCATAAATATCAACACCGCCACAATCGACGACTTTGATCAGCTGCCCGGAATTTCTACCGAAGTCGCCGAAAATATCGTTAAACATCGGGTACTCAAAGGCGGAAGCTTCAAAGATATTGAAGAACTTTTAGAGGTTAAAGGTATCGGTAAGAAAAGATTGGAAAAAATTAAACCTTATTTGAAATTTTGAATGAACAAACTGATCCGGTTTTATCGCCGTTACTATTCGACCTTCAACATCTCAGCCATAGTCATTCTGGCGCTTCTGCTGATAAAAGTTGCTTATCTCGACCCCTCCGATTATGCACAGAAAGAAGAATTTTACAAAACAGAAACCAGAATGCGTCTTCATAATCTGAGGGCTGCCGAGCGCGCCTGGTTCGAGTTGCACGGCTCGTTTTGTGGCAATATCGATACCTTAATTGCCTTTGTAAGGTCTTCTGAAGCTGCTATTGTGCTCGATTCCACAAAGAACCTTGATAAAAGCACTTTCGGTTTTCAATACGCCGGGCAGGAAGATTTTATTGCTGACAGTATGAAACTTTCTCCAAAACTCTTCCTCCCTTTTATCATTCAACTTGACACTTTTAGAGTGATTGATTCAGTGTTTTCAGAAAAGGGTGAGTTCACACGGGTTGACACCACGGCGGGCTACGGAAGCCGTTTCAGAATTATTGACCCCGCCGGTTTTGGAAGTGTTGGCAACCTACATTTTGACGCTCTTATTTATTCAGCTTCCTGGGAATAAAATGATCAGAATTTTACTTGATATTAAAAACGACTCAATCACACTCAAGAATGTTAACCCGGAAGAAACCTCCGTTAATAAAACCGACCTTGAGTACTCGATACTTCAGGGACCACTTTTCAGGTCGATTGACCCGGAATCGGTTGAGCGGCTGAAGGATGACCTTACCTCTTTTGCCGGTGGATTGAACCTTGGAAACACTGCCGTCTATCTTATTTTCCCGCAAGCTCTGTTCCGTACGCTGACACTTCCCCGCAAGGCGGACCTCTCGCGCATGCAGCAATACAACGAGCACAAGTTTGAAGTGGGGCTGATTTTCCCTTTTCTTGAAAACAATTCTTATTCGCTCGATTTTCAACAACTCAACAGCGAAGAAGATGAAAGCAAAAAAGGCGCTCTTGACCTTGTTACAGTCATAAACAACGAAATTTTAGATTTTGCCGCTGAAATTAAGCTCTTCACCGGTTCCGGTTCTGTTAAGGTGATCATCCCCTTTCATTCGCTTAAATTGTTTATTGGTAAAAACTTCCCCGAAAACAGGCTTTCACTTTTGATGCACATCTCGGGGAGTACGCTATTACTGGCTTCTATTCAGGGGAGGAATATCACATCTGTATATTCCGCTAATTTTATTGACATTCCTTCTCTACCGGATGTGATCGATTCTTTTCTGCTCAACAGCTCTGCCGGAAAAATCGACCGTGAAGCGGTGAATATGCTGTATATTAGCTTAGAAGAATATAAAGTGGGGTTGAGTTCACTCGTTGAAAAATGGACGACCATAAGAACTTCAGAGGATTTTTTAGACCTGCAGTTAGGCAAAATCAGTAAAGTTCCTCCCGATCTGCTGGCAGAAATCAGAAATGAGGCTTAGAATTATCTCCGGTGAATTAGGCGGAAGATTCATTAAAACTCCCGATTCTAAATTCACAAGGCCCACCACCGATAAAGTTAAGCAGTCACTCTTCAACTGGCTGACGAATTATTTCGATTTGGAAGGAATTGTTGCTGCAGATTTATATGCAGGCTCAGGTTCGCTTGGTTTTGAGTTGCTCAGCCGTGGTGCGGCTATGGTTCATTTTGTTGAAAAAAATTACCCCGTTCAAAAAGTGTTGTTGGAAAATATTGCTTCTCTGAAAGTTGAGGATCGCACAAAAGTTCACAAGATGAGTGCGGTTACTTTCGCTTCAACCACAGAGCACACCTTCGATATTATTCTTGCGGATCCACCATTTTTTGAGTTTGATGTCCATGCAATGGTTAAAAAGGTGTCGGAGAGAAAGCTTCTGAAAGAAGGAGGAATTATGGTTATCGAAAGATCGATTCAAACAACAGAATCAGATACCGAAAATTTCGGGCAGGAACCTTTCCGCCGATTGGGCGATACGCTCCTATATACTTTTGAAAATTCTCTGCCGTAAAAATTAGCGTAAATCCCTTTTAATATTACAGGAAGTCCCTTTCAAATTATAATAAGCCCCCACTAATATTAGTTGATTGCGGAAAGGCAATCAATCCGGCAATCTGTTAATAAAAAAAGGATTAGAGGATGGAAAAAATTGCAGATGAAAAAAATTGGGGGAAGGGAACAATTAGGGAATAAAAGAAAATTGCAGAGGTAAAAAACCAGGGGAAGTATCAGGTAAAGTGAACCCCACCCTAACGGTAAGGTTCACTTATAAAATATTTTGCAGATTTATGCGAATTGTTATACTCTTTCAACCCAAGCACTTCGTTATAGCACTTTATTGCTTCATCCCGTTTGTTGAGTTTATCGTACATTTGCCCCTTAAACAAAAGTGCATTCACCCAAAAACCTGATGGATCGTTTTTATCCGTTTTTTTGGAAAGTTCAATTGATTCATTCAGGTAAACCAAAGCAGAATCGTACTGCCCGGTTGCTCTGTAGTAAAATCCGAGATAATAGTCAGTTTCTCTTTTCAATTTGAGGGAATAGCCAAATTTCCCCGCTTTTCCGTCGTTATACAATTTAGTATAGATTTCTTTAACCAACGGATAGTCGCCCCTCATAATTGCGGCACGCCCCCGCCACCTGAGGAAAACCGGGTTTTCAGGGAAGAGATCGGTCAGTTGTTTGGCATATTTTTCCGAACTTGCACCGTCTTTTTCAAACTCCTGATAGAGTGTCATCAAAAAATACATAGCTTCATATTTGGCAAATCTGCCTTTTTCAGCAACCCGAACCAAATCTTGTATCCCCTGTGCTTTATCACCTGAAGGGAAAAATATTAACAGCGGTTTAATTGCCGGGTACTGCTCGGGAATAACAGAAATGTAGTAAGAATAAATACCCGTTCCGAGCAAAATATCGGCATTCTTTGGCTGAAGTTTAAGGGCTTTGTTCACAATCGGAAGTGCTTCCCTGCCGTCATCGGCTGCTTTAAGCCAACTTTCGCGCAATGCTCGCAGCCTGCCGCGGAACCCCACCGCCCCCGCCTTGAAGAATAACGCATCAAAATTGTCGGGATTTTTATCCAGAATCTCGTCGCATACATAGATGATGTCGTCCAATTTCTTATAGAAAAGGTCATCTTTCGATTCGTCATCCAGATCAACAAGAATCTTCCACCAATCTATCATCGCTAAGTAAAACAAGCCGGCAGGATTTTTGGGGTTATCCCTCAGCAATGACCTGAATTTGGTTTCCGCTGCAGGGAAATTAAGTGAATAGACATCCCTGATACCCTCATCAATTATGGTACTTTGATTCTGGGCAGTTAGAAAAGGCGTGAGAAATAAAAAAGTCAGAATAATTGCTAAATATTTCATATTCCTAAAAAAAAATAGTTTAACACACAGGTTATACTTATACTGATATAACTAAGTTTCAATAACTGATTTTCAGGCAAACTTCGGTAAAAATCTAAAAAATTCTAAAGATTGTCCAAAAAATTCTAAAGAAATTCTACGAAAGCTTCTCAGTAAGATAACCCGTCAGTTTAGAGGCATCAACCCGGATTTGCTCCATACTGTCTCTTTCACGGACGGTAACGGTGTTATCTTCCAGTGTTTGAGTATCAACAGTAATGGCGTAAGGGGTGCCAATCTCGTCCATTCTTCTGTATCTTCTTCCGATAGCGGCTTTGTCGTCATAGAAAATCTTAAACTTAGGTCTGAGTTCATCTTCAATTTTCTTTGCAAACTCGGGCATACCGTCTTTATTAACCAACGGAAGAATTGCCGCTTTAACCGGAGCTAATCTCGGATGAAGATGAAGCACGGTTCTTGTGTCGCCGCCGAGATCCTCCTCATCGTAAGCATCCACCAGGAACGCCAAAAATGATCTGCTTGCCCCGGCTGAAGTTTCTATTATGTAAGGCAGGTATTTTTCTTTAGTCTCTTCGTCAAAATATTTCAAACCTTTTTTCGAGTATTGTTCGTGCCTGCCGAGGTCGAAATCGGTTCTGTTATGAATACCCTCAATTTCGCCCCACCCGAATGGGAACTTGTACTCAATATCGGTTGCTTCCTTTGCATAATGCGCCAGTTTATTAGCCGGGTGATCGTGATACCGTAAATTTTCACTCTTCATTCCAAGTTTCGTAAACCAGTTCATTCTTTCTTCCTTCCAGTAATCGTAGTATTTTTTATCATCGGAAGGTTTAACGAAATATTGCATTTCCATCTGTTCAAATTCTCTGGTCCGGAAAAGGAAGTAGCGCGTGTTAATCTCATTACGGAAAGCCTTGCCTATTTGCGCGATTCCGAACGGAATTTTTTGGCGGGAAGCACCCTGAACATTTCCAAAGTTAACAAAAATACCCTGTGCGGTTTCCGGGCGTAAAAAGATAGCCGAACCCGTCTCTTCAACTGAACCAAGGAAAGTTTTGAACATCAGGTTAAATTTGCGCGCAGGCGTGAACGAACCCGGTGTTCCGCAAACCGGGCAGTTAAGAGCCGCAATTAACTTTGCTGCCTCGCCTGAATCAAAAAGCTCGGTGATAAAATCGTTCACTTCATCAGGCTTTTCTGCTATTTTCTTCAGGTTTGCATCGATGGCTTTTTTTATTCCCTCATCTTCTACCGAAGAGAGCAGCGCTTCCAGAATTTTTGTTTTTTTCTTTACTGCTATCTGATCAACTAAATAATCAACACGAAAACGGGATTTGCAGTTTTTACAGTCGATCATCGGGTCTGTAAAATTCTCAACATGCCCCGATGCAACCCACACTTCCGGCGACATCAGGATAGAGGCATCCACCCCCTCAACATCGTCACGGTAGGTCATAAAACGCCACCATTCGTCCTTAATATTTCGCAACATTTCACTGCCGAGCGGGCCGTAGTCGTAACATCCATTTAAGCCGCCATATATTTCGCTCGACTGATATACGAAGCCTTTCCTTTTAGATAATGAAATTATTTTCTCAAGCAGATCATTTTTTCCGTTCATTTAGGCATTTTCCTACGAGTGTTAAAAATTAAAAATTCACAATCTTAAATATAACCATTCGTTTTGAGTCTTATGCGTCTTATTCGTTCGGATAAGCCCTTTATTTTTCGTATTTTTGTATCTATTCTTCTTTGTTTTGGGCAATTAACTGTTTACTTTATTGGATCTCTCACTTTTTAATCTGTTAGACGATTTCTATTTCCTTTTGGATACAAAGGGTAATATACTCTTTGCCAACGATGCCGTCTTCAATAAACTCGGCTTCAACCGGCAGGATTTGAAAGAACTGGATTCAATTTTAAGCCCTGAATCTATTCTGAAAATTGAACATTCTCTCATTACATGCGGCTCTTCCGGGGAAAAAACCCAAACGGAGTGCAGAATTACAAATGCTGCAAAAAATGATATTATCGAGTGCCGAGCCACTTTCAATTCGGTGAGCAATGGTGAAGTTCTGCTGCAACTAAGGGATATTACTCAAACAAAAAAGGATAAACTGAACCTTACCCGGTTTAAATATATTGCCGACCATACCATGAATGCGCTTCAAATAACCGACCTTACCGGGAGAATGATTTATGTGAATCCGGCATATTCAGCCGAAAGTGGGTTCGACAGGGATGAACTGATTGGCTTAAATCCCAAAGTGTTTGGCAGCGGTAAACTCCCCGCAAGCCACTGGGAAGATGTCTGGAAAACTATTTCTGCCGGTAAAACCTGGATCGGGGAGGTGGAAAACAGAAGAAAAAACGGCGAAATCTTCTATTCTCAACTCCAAATCACCCCTATGTCAGATGAAAACGGGAACCCAATTGGTTATTTTGGGATTCATCGTGATCTGGCGGATAAAAGAAATTTAGAAAAGCAGTTGATTCATACTCAGAAAATGGAATCGATCGGCACGCTCGCTGCCGGTGTTGCACACGAAGTGGGTAACCCGCTGGCTTCAATCTCAGCTTTGGCGCAGATTATTCAACGCTCTACTGAAGATGGGTTTATTATTGAAAAATTGGAACTGATAAGAAAACAGATAACCAGAATTTCAAAAATCATTCGGGACCTTGTTGATTTTTCGCGCCCAAGTAACTACGAACTTAAATCAACCGACATCGGGCTGGCGCTCAGGGAAGCTATCGAGATTGTTATGGTCGGGAAAAAAGCAAAAGACATCTCTTTTAATTTTAACTATATTGACGGATTTGTAATTCCGTTAGTTTCCGACCAGATTCAGCAGGTTTTTGTCAATATTCTTATTAATGCGATTGATGCACTAACCGAAATGAAAGAAAAATTCCCCGACCATAAAGGTAAGATTTCGGCGGAAACTTTTGTTGAAGGCAGTTATTTAGTGGTTGAGTTAACCGATAATGGGCCCGGCATACCCGCAGATAAGCATGCAAAGATTTTTGAGCCTTTTTTTACTACTAAAGCCGTTGGAAAAGGTACAGGACTGGGGCTTTGGGTGAGCTACGGCATTGTTAAAAGTTTCCAGGGCGAAATTAAAGTTGAAAGTAAACCGGGGAAAGGGACTACTTTCAAGATTTCCCTACCACTAAACCCTATTTACTAAGGCAATACGGAGTTTTTAATGGATAAAAAAATACTTGTTGTTGACGATGAAGAGATCATTAGGGAATCTATAACTTTCATTCTGCAAAAAGAGGGGTATCAGGTATCCGGCGCTGTTAATGGTGCCGAAGCCTATGATATGGTTATGAATGAACCGTTTGATTTGGTGATTACCGACATCGAAATGCCCGAAATGAAAGGGATTGAGCTTTTAGAAAAAATTGTTAAACTTGATTCGCGTATTGCGGTAATGATTATTACTGCTTATGGTTCACTCGAAACTGCAATTCGGGCTCTTCGTGCCGGTGCCGGTGATTATCTGTTGAAACCGCTCGATTTTGATGAGTTGAGTGTGAAAGTGGCGAAAACCTTTCAGTTGAAAGAACTGATAATCGAAAATCAGATGCTGAAACAGGAACTGCACGCTCAGTACGATTATTCCAATATAATCGGGCAAAGCAAGAAGATGCAAGACATCTTCAAAATGATTCAATCTGTTTCACAAACCGATTCAACCGTACTGATAACCGGTAACAGTGGCACTGGAAAGGAACTTGTGGCAAAAGCGCTGCACTTCAACAGTAGCCGAAAAAATAAACCTTTTATTGCCGTGAACTGTGGCGCCATTTCGGAAACTTTGATTGAAAGTGAACTCTTCGGGCACAAAAAAGGCTCGTTCACAGGAGCAACCTACGACAAAGAAGGTTTTATTAAGGCTGCCGACGAGGGAACTCTTTTCCTTGATGAAGTAAGCGAAATGCCGATGAACCTCCAGGTTAAACTGCTGAGAGTGCTGCAAGAAAGAGAGTTTATTCCCGTGGGGGATACTACACCGATTAAAATTGACATCAGATTTATTGCCTCTACTAACAGAAACCTTTCTGAAGAGATTGAAAAAGGTAAGTTTAGAGAAGACCTTTATTACAGGCTTAATGTTGTGGAAATTAAGTTACCTTCGCTCGCCGACAGGAAAAGTGACATACCACTGCTGGCTGACCACTTTCTGAAAATTTACAGAATGCAGATGAATAAAGATATTAAGGGCTTCGACCACGCTGCTATCAGGGCACTGGTTAACCACTCCTGGAAAGGCGAGGTGAGAGAACTGGAAAATGTGATTGAAAGAGCTATTATTTTCGCTGAATCTGATTATATTTCGGTTAACGATCTGCCCGAAATTATCAGAGTGCAAAAAGACGCTGCTTTCTCTGCTTCTTATGGGTCGTTAGATGACTTTTTGAGAAAAGTGGAGCGTGACTTCTTAGTCAAAGTTTTAGATGAGTATGACTATGACAAAGAAAAAGTTGCCAAATTGCTCAATCTCGGGCTTTCTACTCTTTACAGAAAAATTAAAGACTTAGATATCGAGGTTTGATTTTTTTTGTAATTTAAATCAAACTTTCTTTATTATTTTTTTATTAAGTTTGTCAATCACTTAATAATCGGGTTGTAATGCTGATCAGACTTTGGGGTGTCCGGGGCTCTATCCCCACACCATCAACAACGAAACTCTACCGCCAGAAGTTGAGCAAAGTGCTTCGGCTTGCGAGCGAGAAAAAATTCGAGACCGATTCGGATATTAATGAGTTTATTGAATCCCTCGATCCGGCGCTTAATAGTGTTATCGGCGGTAATACGCCTTGTGTGGAAGTGCTTGCCGGTGATACAAGATTGGTCTTCGATATGGGGTCAGGTATGCGACCACTCGGTAATTTTCTGCTGGATTCTAAAGACCCTAATACCGAAATGCATGTCTTTATCAGTCATACTCATTGGGATCATATCCAGGGGTGGGTCTTCTTTAAACCGGGTTTCATTCCTTCGTATAAAATGAACTTCTATAGCCCACATGGGAATTTTGAGCAGCGGCTTAATGCGCAGCAGGATTTTCGGTTCTTCCCTGTGCCGCTGAATTTCATGGCTTCGCATAAGGAATTTCACGATTTCACTCCTGAATCTTCAGTTGTTATTAACGGCATAAAAATTTCCAATACGGAATTACATCATCCCGGTAAATCTTACGGTTACAGAGTGGAATACGGCGGCAAAGTTTTTGTGTATGCTACGGATTCAGAATACAATAATTTTAATACAAAACGATATGAACGCCTGGTTGATTTTTTTAAAGATGCTGATGCTTTAATTTTTGACGCTCAATACTCGTTCGACCAGGAAATCCAACGGATCGACTGGGGGCACTCTTCTGCTTTTGCCGGCGTGGACCTGGCTATTCAGGCAAATGTTAAAGAACTTATTCTGTTCCACCATGACCCGGATAATACCGACTTCCAAATACTGAGCCTTTACGATCTCTCGATAAAATATCTGGCTGATAATTATCCGCAGAACAACCTTACAGTTACTGTGGCAAGAGAAGGCGCTGAATTTAATCTCTGATTTGATTCAGTTAATGTTTAGCCCGGCGAATAGGGGCGCTGAATTTTGTTGGTGGTTAGAATCAATCAATGTTTAGCCAGGTGGGTGGGTGCGCTGAATCTAATTTGTGATTAGATACCCGTTTAGGTTTGTTCGGCAAGTGTAGAAGCTGTTTTGAATATGCAAGTCTTTGAAACGGCAATATCTTCCCGCTAATATTCACATAAAAAATCTTATTTACGAAGAACAAAAAATTCAGAAAAGAATAAAGATTTCACAAAAGAAGTAAGATATTCACAAAAGAACAAAAAAAAGGCTGCCTGACAGGCAGCCTTTTTTCGGTTTCTACAATATTTTGACTAATAATTTATCCTGAAAATTGGCGAAAATGCCACATAGATAGATTCACGATAGCCGGGAATTGGGTCACTCCCGAGTGCAGACCCACTGTAGAATTTGAACTCAAACCCAATAGAATTTCTCACCATGAACGAAAGATTCAGGCCATAGTAAAGGTTCATCTCCGAGACATTAAAATAAACTGTCGGTGCAAACTGATAAGCAAAAAGTGCATAATCTTTTGAGAAAATTCCCTGAGCCTGAACATAAAACTTTGTGAGGCTGTTAATTGCCGGATATTCAGTAAGTATTGACGCTGAAGGATCGAGGTGATATTGTGTTACATCGTAAATACCCACACCAAGTGAAGCTCCAAGGTTTCCAAACGGGCCCAAGGGGACAAAATTCTTTCTTTCGAATGTAAGATCAACCGTGTTCCGAATCGAATAGATATCTGCAACTTCGTTAACAAATTTAATCTCACCCGGCTCGAAAGTGTTCATTGTAACTGATCCTTGCAGTTGGATGTCATAGTTCCTCCAGTAATCTCCTATATATTTAAGGAAGTTGCCTTTCACATTGAAATAGAGATTCTGACCGGTCATGAAGTACCGTCTGCCGTGCGGCACTTCCTTATTTGCAAAAGGAAGAGAAAGCGGAACTCCCATACCAACATCGAAAGAGAATATATCGTTAGGGCGGTTGTTCAAAATTCTGTCAATATAAGTAACACGCAATCCGGCATTCATTACCGGCGAGTACCATCCCGGTATTGTTATCTTATCGTTACCCCATTCACCAAAAGCAGAAATCAGATACTTGTTTTTATCGTTCGTTGTAAAATTGTAAAAAGTAAGATATGGTGAAAGTAAACTGAAATTTATATCGAATTTATATAAAAGTTTTTCATCATAATACGATTTTGTTACATCGTTGAAGGCGTACCGTTGTGCTTTCAGCAGTTCGTAGTTTTCTTTACCAACCACATCCTGAATCCGCACATAATCTTCCACGGGATCGAAAAAATAATCGAGAGAATCGGGGGATTTCTGCAATCTGTCTTCCGAATAAAATCTGAAATTGTTTATTTCGTCGTCGTAAAAGCGCTTCCTTAGGTCGATGAACACTTCACCGTTATAAATATCTTCAACTTTTTGTTTAACAAAGTCAAGTTTCGGCTTTTTGCCGTCTAAACGGAGAGCATTATTAACAAGAAATTTGTTAAAAACTGCACGAACCAGAACCGGATCGATTACAATCCACTTTTCACGAAGGTCATTAAATGCTGAGGTGTTATACTCAAGATTACGATAAATCTGATCCAGCACTTCCAATTTATGTTCATCTGTTACGCTGTTTTGAGCATACAGATTAAAAGACGCAGGAACAATCAGCAGTGCAAAAAGGAAAATTTTTATCTTAGAAACCATATCTGTACCTCAGCTGAACGAATGATTGTGAACTTTTACTCTCCCATGTTTCCGGTTCACGAAATAATGAGGCAGTAATGCTCGAAAATTCGACTCGGAAATCGTGCCCGCCGGAAAGTTCCAACAATTTAAGCCATACTTTTGCCGTAATATGGCTGTCGAAATAGCGTGCGTCAACCCCAAGAAATTCAACTTCATTAGGGACGAAGTTCACTGAAAGCGCAACAACCGGCTGAATAACATCTTTCATCTTTTTCCTTAGGGTGGTTCCCTGCGAATAATCCGCTTCAATTACATCGAAGCCGCCAACTCCTAAATCCATTTTATAACGAATAGCCCTTTTGTCTGAGTTGTTCCAGAAGAAAGACATTGTCGATTCCCACTGTGTAAAAGTGAAGTAAGCTTTTCCACCGATGGGATAGAAAGGATCATCAAATTTCTCGGGCCCATAAGCGAAATAAAGGTTCAAAAACGGCATGCCCATAATTCCGGTGGTTTTAGCGTCAACAATAAACGCACTGCCCACATTCAGATTTATAGGGTCTCCGATAATTATGGGAATATCACTTAAGAAAGAGCGCATATCCAGACGAAATCTTCCCATCAGTTTAGCATCAATCATAAGATCCGTCATCGGGTCAACAGTTGTACCGGCAACATTAACCAATGCCCTTACACCTGCGGTAACAGTTTGCGAGCGCCATGGAAGCACATTTACAACTGGTGTGTTTGTGTTTGCTTCAACCCCAATCAATCCAAATCCGTAATCCATAACCGGATGGAAAAAACTAAGTGCTGAAAGCGAGGCATCTATTGCCATCGTAGGTGCCGCAGCACCGGCAGGCTGTTGCGAACCTCTGCCCCGTCCTCCACCTGTGGTTTTCTGCTCTTGTATTTTCGGGTAACGATGCAAACCGTTGGTTTTTTGAAAGGATATAAAATCTAAGTTATTGTCGGATGACATCCCTCTGATTATTTTTTCCTTCTCCCGTGTATCTATACCAAGCAAAGAAACGGGTTGGTTATCAGCTAATTGAGCATTCACAAAAGAGACTAACTGCGTGTAAACAGGGCTGCCTTGAAAGTAAAGCTCCTGTAAATCCTTAAACTTAACGGCTAAGTTCGTGTCAGGCCCACCCGCAATGTTAGTTCCAAATATATTACCGTCTGATTCAGGCAAACCGACCTCCAAAATGTAGAGAAGCACGATCGAGTCGTTTTCTAAATCGGGGTATTTAAAAACGATACGATAATTGTAGTCACCATTAGACTTAAAATTAAAAGTGCCTCTACCATCAGTTAAAGGAACCGCCGGAAGAAGGCTCGCCATTTTAGCATCCGGAGTGAAATCAAAAGCGTAAATATCCAGATAGTTTTTATCGATTAAAAGCTTCCTTTCAATTATCCTATACATTTCATCAGTGGTTTGAGCGAAAACACTTAAAGATATGAAAGTTAGTACAGAAAGTAAAAATTTAGTCATGTTTCTGTCTTTGATTAGGAAAGAAAACCCGGTGCCCTGCCGGCACCGGGGTAATGAATTTTAATAATTGATCCTTAGGATCGGTGAAAATACAATGTAGGTGTCGTATCTGTATGGATATTTCTTTTTATCCAGACCAAACGAATTATAAACACCGACATCCAAACCGAAGTTACCTGTAATCATTGCGAAACCTTTAAGCCCGTAATAGCCGTAACCATCAGTTCCATAACCGAAAGCCAGATCAAAAGCGTGTTGAACCAGCCCTGCATTCTTTCTTAAGCCAACCTCTAAAGAGATAATATGGTTGAACTTCTGCATGTATGTTTTTCTGCCGGCTTCACGATCGATGATTTCAGACTTAGTGGGATCAAGCCGCAATTTGAAAATATCAGAAGAAGACCAAATCAACCCCACCTCTAACTGCCCTAAGTTAAAGACATCGGTGATGTTTCTCTTCCGTAATTCCCAATTGACAATTGTTTTGTTCGAAAAGAAATCAGTTACTTGATTAAATTTACCAAAATCTTTTGTTTTATAAGGGGTTATGGTAATCTTTGCTTCCAGAGAGAAAAGGATATCTTTCATAAAGTCTGAATCTATAAAAGCGAACGGATAACCTTCCAGTTTACCGTAAACCGCCTGAGTAGATACCCACAACCTGTCAACCTTCATATCATCTTTATACGGTCTGTTAGAAGGCACACCGGCGCCCACGGAAAGTCTGTAGGTAAATTTATCAGGGTCGTTACTGATACTCTTGAAATATGTTAACCTTGCACCAAGGAAGTACTCGTTAGAATACCACCCGGGCCACAAAGCTTTATCGCTACCCCATTGCCCAAAGAGAGAAACCAAATATTTGTTGCTTCCTTCCGTGGTTACATTCCATAAAGAAACTTCAGGTCTTAGCGCATTCAGGTTAACTTCAAAGTTATACCCTTGCTTTGTGTAAGTCTGTTCTTTAGTGGTTTCTTTATAAAAATAGGTGATTTCTCTGATTTTATCGTAGGTTTTCTCACCGATAATATCTTTGAGCAGAAAACCGTCGTAAATCGGATCAAATAAAGGTTTTGGGTTATCCTTTCCAATTTCATCAGAAGGATAGAAAGCGAAGAACTCCATTTCATCGTCGTAATATCTTTTTCTCACTTCGATAGTAACTTCGCCATCCTGCACAAGTTTGGTTTTTTCTTTAACAACATCAACTTTCGGGGTTCTGCCGTTTAGCCTTAAAGCATTTCTAACGACAAACCTGTTGAAGATTTCTCTGATGAAAGTGGGGTCGTCAACCATCCATTTTTGTTTCAGATCATCAAAGGCGAGGGTGTTATATTCAAGGCTCTTATACAGAGTCTTTAATTCAGTTGCTTCATCATTCCCCGGTTCCTGCGCCCGTAAGACGGGGAAAGAAAACAGAAGTATAATGAGCGTAAATAACAATTTTTTCATAATTCCATCCATATCTTAAAACGATCAGAAACCATATCTGTATCTTAGTTGAAAGAAAACACTGCCGTCGTTCTCCCACTCACGGATTTTTCTGCCGATAGGGTCAGAGATAACAGTAGCGGCTAATCTGAAAGTATGCCCGCCGTCCAATTCTAACAGTTTAAGCCAGAGGTCACCTTTAAGTACGGAATCGAATACTCTCAATTTGGCGCCGAAAACATCAGATTGCTCCGGAGCAAATGTGTAGTACAAAGTAACAACGGGTGAAAATGTGCTTTCAACCACTTCCGTTTTTGCAGCGGTAGTTCTTGTTCCCGGGTAATATGCTTTTAACATATCATAGTATCCAACACCGACATCAATCCTGAATCGGGAGGTCAGTTTATCACTCGTGTTCCAGTAGAAAGAAACAGAACCTTCAGCCTGTTTGAAAGAGAAATAAGCATATTTCTGATCCGGTACTTTTTTATCTTTGAAAGTAAAGTAAGGGTTCGAAAATCCCCTTCCGCCTATTGCAACATAAGCATTAAAGAATGGGAGACCAAAGGGCCTTGAAACATGGAGGTCTAAACCAATTGAAGTACCTACATGAAAGTTCGAGTTAGCATTCAGAGCAAAAGGCATATTGGCTAAAATTTCATCAGTTTTTGCCCTGATTCTTCCGATGAACCTTGCGTCGAGCACCATCCCACCGTTAGGGTTTTTCGTATCTTTAACAAGATCAAGTTTAGTTCTGAAGCCGAACCCAAATGTATTGTTTGCGTAGGGAAGGGCATTAAGCACCGGTTCTTCCATGTTCAATTCGATGCCCGCTAAACCAAACGAGAAATCCATCACTTTGTGTGAGAAAGAAACCGAACTGAAACCGGCATCTATCCTGAAATCAGGTCCCGCAGCGGGAGTGGTTGCACCTGCAGCACCTCTTCCTGTTTTCTTAACCGAAGATTTTTGAACAACTTTTGGATACCAGTGCAGCGAGTTAGCCTGCATAAAATTCAGAAAATCAGTGTTATCTCTGGATGTTATACCCAACGAAGTGTTAATTCCTTCATCAGGCGTTATCCCAAGAAGTGAACCATATTTATATTCAGGGTCAACAATTTGCAACCTATCGATATATTGCACGAGTGTATTATATTTGCCAAAATCTGTTGATTTTAATGTGTGCATATCCCTGAAAGTAATAACCATTGCTTCAGTGGGGCCCCCCGCAACATTGGCACCAAAAATATTAGCGGAGTCTCCTGCGCCAGCGGCGATTATCTCATTGATATAAAGTAAAACAGTTGTATCAACCCCTATTGCATTATTCAAAAAGACCAAACGATAAGTATAGTTGTCGTTTGCCTTAAACACAAAGGGATCTTTTCCGTCAACTCTCGGAACCGGGTTCAAATCCTGCAGTAATTTCTCGGTACCGGTCAGATCGATGAAACTAAGGTTAAGATATTTTTTATCTTTCCTTAACTTCAGATCAATATTGCGGATATAGTCATCAACCTCCTGTGCTTGTAGCAGCGGTTGAAGGCAGAAACCCGCGATCATAAAAATTGTAATCAGTCGTTTCATAATCATTTAATGTTTATTAGTAATTTCTTTCAACTCTATTTAATCACATTTGCACGATATTTCTTAACTACCTTTTCACCAAACTGCGTGGTAAATTGTATGGTCAGCCGGATCTCCTGATCCTCCCCGAAATCCATTGCGTCAAGAAATGCAGGGTTTACAACAATTTCAACCACAGGAAACAACCCTCTCTTCGCCTGTGAAACGCTTTGAACAAAATTATCAGGTTCTGAAGTTACCCTCAGTTGATTAAACTTCGGTGCGGCAAAAACGAAGCCGTTTTCAGTGTTTCCGAAATAACCGAAGAGGAACTGGCGCGCTGCCTGGTTATCAACGCTTATGTACCAAGGTACTTCATTTTCAGCCTCTTTATCCGAGAGGACCGCCCATCCGCAAAAATCGCCCAGCCCCGGTTTTTGCACCGTAAACTCCCACGAGGCACTCTGTGTGCTGTTGGATGTGGGGTCTATATAGGTCATTTTGTCGTTATTGTAGTAACCTTCAACTTTAAAAACTTTGCCGACATTTTGCGGATCATTCAAAATCTTACTAAGATTCACGAAAGAACCCACCCCCTGTTCAACCACACTGCCGCCGTCAAATATCTTAAACGAATATTTATCCTGGTTTGTATATTCATTCACCGCAAAACTGAAAGCGGGATTCTCGCTAAAGAAATAGCTGTTTCTGATTGATACAGGAGCAGCAATCGTGGGATATGTAACATTAATCAGATAATATTTATCCACAACTAATGCCTTGTTAGCCTCACCGGTAACATTAATTCCAAATTTAAGATAATATTTCCCCGGTTCTTTAAAAGTTGGCTCAAAATAAGTTTGAACCGTAACACCTCTGCCCTGTTGCTGCGCAACTTTTGAAACCACTTCAGCCGAAGAAGGTTTCTGATATTTCAGTTCATCCGTTAATTTTTGGATACTTGCACCGGAAGAGTTAAGTATTTCAGCAGAGAGTGAATTTACCTTAGTTATAGCGGAGAGTACCAGAGGGATCTCCGGCACTCTCACTTTTTGTAAAATCACTACATTAAGAGTATCATCCACTTTAAACCCTTGCGGCATAATAAAACCAACAAGGAAAACAGAGAAGACGGTTGCCTTAAGTAATGTCTTTTTCATTTTTTTTATATCCTATCATTAGTCGATTGACGGACCAACATTAATAACATCACCTTTCTTAGTAGGTGCCTGTTGTTGCTGAACCGGCTCGGCTTTCACTTGAATTTTGAATTTCACCGGTTTGGTGGTAACTTCTTCACCATCTTTAAAGTTACTTTTTGTCTTTAATTCTTCTTTAAGAAAATCAGGCAAATAATCAGGCAACTGCCTTTTTACGGTTAAAGTAACTGTAAATTCATAGTCCCCTACTGCAGACGCTTTGGGGATGAATAACCGAGCATTTCCGCTTTCATCTTTTATCAACAAATATGTGCCGTCTTTATCGTTTGATGTCAATGACGCAGGAAAAGCTTCGCCTCCGGGGCCCCTGTTGCCTTCTGATTTAATGGTATAGACAGCACCGGCTTTCTCTTCATCTGAAATAAGCCCAATCGCATTTATGGGTATCGAAACCGAATCCTTACCCACTTGCCACTGGCTTATAGGGATCGGCGCATTCAACTCCACATCCCTTTCATACTGAGAGGCGATACTGGCAATCATTTTGTTCTTAATCTGCTCTTCTTTCTCCATCAACTCGTCTCTCTCAAGAATTACGATAAGTAACTCAGTGATGAGTACGATGTACATGATGAAGTAAACTTGACTTTTCTTCATACTAAATCTCCTTTAATAATAGTTAAAATAATCAGGAGATCTTTGTTTTAAGATCAATGAGCGCCTGTATTGAATGCTTTTGAATATCGGTGATTTTTTGATTAAGTGCGTTATATTGGTCAATTAAGCCGTTAACCACTTTAATCTGTCTGTCGGCAACATTTTGCAGCCCTTCAAGTTCTGCCTGAAGATCAGCAGAAAGATTTTTTGGAACTGATACCAAATCGTTTAAACCGGCACTCCTTTGTGGTTTTTCCTCTGCCGGGGCGGCATGCCCATAATCTTCAGGGGTGAAGAAGGTTACAACTGCAAGGATCATCAGAAGGAAAAACTCCAAGAACAAAGCTGCCATAACCCAGTTTGGGTCTATTTTAGATCCTTCAGCATCCAAAAGAAACTTTGGTACTACTGCAAGCTCACCGGCGACCGTTCCCAATCCTCTGAGACCTACAATAATAATAAGTACAGCTGCACCCATATACACAAATCCTTGAATGTTGTTTGCGTATCTTTCGACAACCGTATAAACCATAAAGCGACCGAACGCAGTTTTTGGTGTGTTGGCGGGACTTCCGTTAGCCATTTTGACTCCTATAAATGATAATGAAACCGATTAATTATTCTTTAAACTTCAAAGACCTCAAATCTTTGGTTTTCGAGGTGCATATTATAAAAATCTTTTGAGTTTAGCAACACTTTTCAAAATTTTAGATCAAAATTAATCATTTTTTTTGAAAAATAAGTATGATTTAAATCAAATTTTAAAAAAACTATATATCAAACCATTTAAAAAAACTTTTTAGGGCGTCTTTTCGGTCATCAGGGATGAAATAAAAATTGATTCCTCTGGGTGTAATTTCCCAAAATTCCTCATTTTGAGTTCCTAAAATGATTTCTTTAATTTTTCTTATTCGTTGAATAGGTTCAACTTTTAAGTCATTAAAAATTCTTTTTGCCAAGCCACTTTCGCCATTTAGCAGATAAAAAGCAGCTAACCTGATTTGCGCAATTCTCACCCCGATAAGTGAAATTTCTTCTTTACTTTCGCCGGCGCCTTCAGTATCTTCTATTGGCTGGTCCAAAGTCAGGAAGATATCGAGCAATTTATCAATATTTTCCGTTTTTTTCTCATAGGCTCTTTCATTAAGAAGGCACATATCGTAGGCGGCAGTTTCCAAAATAAAAAGCACATTATTTTTCACTGCTTCATGCCCATAATACTTGAAATAGTATGAAAGGTCTTCAGCCAACTGTGGTTTATAGTTGAGAGTCTCTTCTGCCATCAGACGGTAGTGTTCCAAGGCTGTAAATACAGTTCGCGGGTCTTTCTCCCGAATACCTATCCTTAGGAAAGTGTTCATATATTGGAACGACATGTGAAGTGTATCATCGTCTTTGTTAGTCATTGCATTTTTGGCAATATGTTCCATACTTAACAAAATACCTGACATCACATCCCGCATTGATTTTCTTCCGTATTCAAACAACATTTCATATAGCCTGAAAACTTTCGTCTCTAAGAAAATTCTTTTTTTTGCAATATTATCTAAAACATTGGGAGCAAAGCTTGCAAAATCGGGGTCAAGCAGCACATCTCCGCTCAAATCATTCCATCTTTCAGGAAGTTTTGATTTAAGCCCAATATAACAGGAAAGAACATTCCTTAGCGAGGTGATACACATCAGGGTGGTTGCTCTGTCACCCGCCGTGATTGAGTTAATCGCCACATCACCTATAAAATTGATTTTATCGTTTACAACAATTTTTTTTTGTTCAACAAATTCTTTGTTGTTTCTTCCGCCGTTAGCCACTCTTTCAAGTTCGTTTCTTATTTCATCTTCAACATAAAGTAGAAAATTATCAGGGCGTAAAAAGTGAAAAACATAGTTGAAGTGGGGTATAACAATAACCAAACTCATAATTACCAAGAAAAGAGTCTGTGTGATTGTGTAAGCAAATTTAGCTGTCTCATTTGAATTAAGCGTATTCATCGCAATCACGGTAACAACAGCAGTTATTACATATATAAACAGAATAATCACATTTACTCTGTTTTCGAAGAAAAGCTCAAAAATTTTCGATGAATACTTGTTTGCAGCCAACTGTACGATAATAGCAAGCGCTGTAATCTCAATAGAAAGAACCGAAGTAACCACCTCAGCCAAACCACCGAGTGTATTACTGAGCAAATCTAATTCTTCAGGAAAAAGATGTGTAAAAGGGTTGTATTTTATTAAAATAAAAAGGTGATCCACTCCCCTTCCAAAAAGATAAACTACAATTGCGGAAACAAACAGTACAATAAAAGGTTTTATCCAGGGAACTGAAATTTTGGAACGGCTTCGCGGATTATTTGACATTCTATGTTAAGTAAAAATTTGAAATTGAACTACAAACTTAATAAATTGAACAAAAAATTCACTCATGGCAAGTCAGCCACCTTCTGTTCCGTAATGTTTTTACTGTAGGGACCACCCTTCGTGTCAGGTTCAAACATTATTTGTGCATTAACGAATTGTGCAACGCACAAGAGAATAAGTAACACAGAAAATTCTTGTCTCTTTTAGTTCCCCACACTGAAGGATTTCGCTATATTCTTAAATATTCTTTATTAAGTGAAAAAGTAAAAAAATAAACTCCAGATAAATAAAATGACAAGTAAGAAAAAGACAAATAAGGGACCTAAGATTTATCTCAGGCATAAAATAAAAAAGGGGCAAAACTCAACACTTTGCCCCGAAAATCAGAACTAATTAATATAACCTATAGTCTTCAACATTCCTGCGTTGATCAACAATTTCTCCTACTTCAGCAATTGCAGTTTCACCTTTTCTTTTTTCACATCCGACCCGGAGACAAAAGTGATTTCAGCAAAATAGACTCCGGAGGCTGCGCCGGTTTTTCCCAGGTTGATCTCTTCCTCATAGCTGCCTGCATACTTTTCTCCAAGATCGCGCTGCACCATCAGTTCGCCTGATATATTGTATATCGAAAGCGTAACCCAACCCGTGGAAGGAACTGTATAACTGAGCTTTGTCGATGGATTGAAAGGGTTCGGGTAGGCTTCTATTTTTACGGACTCGGGGACTGATTGCTCTGCCTCATCCTTAACCGATACAAATGTCCTGTCCCCGGCAAATATTACGGCAAAACCGGGTTGTGTAACATACCGATTGGTTATAGTTGATGTGATAAAATCGTCAACACCGTCTCCGGTTACATCGCCTATCAATCCCCTGCCCATGTAACCCTCGAATTTCTGATCCGCTACCATGTCCCGGGTCCGAGGATTCCCTCCCAACCAGAGGTACTCACTAAATTCCGTTCCCCCAAGAAACTCGGGCTTACCGTCACCGTTAAAATCTCCCGGGCTCGGTAATGGTCTTGCATCAGACCCTCTCAACTGATCGTTGAAAGCCCTCCATGCTAATTTATATTCAAACGGAGGGTATCCGCCTGTTGTTATCTTTTTATCCATATACCAGGGATACTGATAGGTTATATGATTTACATGAATGAAGTCATCTTTGCCGTCACCGTCCATGTCGGGGAATGCTAGTGTATATTCGGTAAAATCAGATACAACAGAATCAGAATATAATTTGAAGACAAAACGATCATCAAAGTTAAAGTCAGAATTGCCGTAAATTACCATGAGCGATTTATCGTCAGGATCATCCGGATGTTTTATATATTCAAACAAATCCGTGCAACCATCACCATTAAAATCTCCCACTTCATACCGATAGTAATCTACCGTGTAATAACCGGTGTCAAGATAGCATATTCTGTAAGGCTCACCTGTGAACTCAGAACCTGTCTTGTAGAAAGCAAGAAAAGGTCGGTGCCATGACTCCTGGTAATAGTATCTGACGAGAAGTTCCTGCACCCCGTCACCATCAAAATCAATCCACTTGTTTGTAGAATTATAGAATAAGGAACTCCATGCGGTCGTATCAGGAAAAGGTATCACCATGTCAGGTATAGTATCGAGCAGGGGGCCGCCAAAATAGACTTTTAATTCATGAAGTCGACTTTCGGATAGTATCAAATCATTATACCCATCACCGTTTAGGTCAATGGAAGCGGCCTTTATTGCGTTAAGATATACCATACACTTTAATCTCATTTTAGGAATAGTGTCTATAGGGTCACCACCGTAATAGAGTTCAAGGTATCCTTGTCCTGTTGAATCATGGTTACCCAGCCAGAAGTCGTTGATTCCGTCTCCGTTTTGATCCCCTGCTTTTATACCCAACAAGTTGTGGTAGTTACCCCATTTCTTAAATACTATTCTCGTGAGTTGCGCTTGTGCTGATAGACTAAAGAAAGCAATAAAAATTATTACAGATAAAATTCTGTTTCTCATCTTAGATTCTCCTTATTTAGTCAAAAGCAGTTTTATACTGCTTCTGTATTCAGTGGATGATTCCAAACTGTTTGCTCTCATCTCCAATATATAAACCCCACTGGAGACTTTTTGACCATATTTATTCGTCCCCGGCCATCTCATTTCATACTTGCCGCTATTAATTTCGATTTGTTCAATTTCATACATTTTTCTTCCTGTAATATCATAGATTGACAGGGTAACATTGCTTTTCTCCTTCACTGAATACTCAACTATAGTTTCAGGGTTGAAGGGGTTCGGGTAATTATTGAACAACTTATACTCGTATATCACAGTTTCAGGTTTTGAATCACCCGGCAGTTGCTTGCTCAAAAATCCGTTTGAGGGAGGGTTATCGGGCAGTTCAACAAACAACATGTTTGCAAATTTTGTATACTCGGATGTCGGGAAATTACTGTTTAAATAAGTAAGCATTGGGATAACTACACCAACAGTATCAATTGTACCGGATGATTTGTATTTCTCTTCAAGAAGATTGTTGTAAATCATCATCATTTGTTCACCGTTATCTCCTGAACCGTACATCATATTGTTGCCGGCATTAAGAATTTCCTGTTTGTAGCTGCCCATATTTTCGGTATCAATATTTATAAGAAGCATAGTGGTACTTTTGAATAGTGGACCTGTCTGCCTGATTCTTAAAAGCTCTGATATCAAGTCCCGGATTTCAGATACTTCATAAGTAAATGGTAATAATTTAACCGCTTTCTTTTTGCATGAGGCAGATGTTTCGCCCCAGACCAATCCATTTATTAATTCCCTGGCTGCTCTCATCTCTCCGCTATTTATAAGATTCTGTATTCTGATGAAAATTGTTTTGATACTGTCGCTTTCAATTGAGTAGGTTTTACTCCTGTTACTGAACTTGTTGACAGCAATTTTATTCTGTTCGCCTGAACAGACAGAAGTAAAACCTTCATTTAATACCACACCGGACCCGTCGATAGCAATTCTAAACTCTTTCGGGTTTTCGCTTTGCTAGAAATTCCCAAAAGCATACATCACAGTTGGCTCTACTTCTTCGTTTAATATCCAACGCAAACTTAGTGAATCATCCATAAAGCAGTTATTCCCCCAATATTCCCAATCATAATAGGCTCCCAATACCGGAGTGGAATAAATAGAAAAAATAGAAGTGTTTATGTTTTCAAACTTATTGTTCCCATGCTCACGAACAGATTTTATCAGCCAGGGTGCAGAATTCGTGATTGCATTTATCCCTTTACCAATTCTTGATTGATTGTGAAAGTTATTGTTATAGATTCGAGGTTTTGACCCCACCATCGTGATCCCCCACAATTCAAAGTCTTCAAAATGGGAATTCCGGATAACAGTGTTATCAACACCATAATTGTAGCTGTAGTAAAGACTGATCCCGACATGGGTATTCTCCGTCCTTAGACCGTCTATAACATCTCCCGGGCTGATATGGCTGTAAAGGCCACAACTTGCGTTTTTAATCGTTACATTCTTCATTTTAACAGGTGTTCTGAAGCAAAGAACACCGTTGTTTCCGCTCCAGTGTTTATTAATGAAGTCCGGCGTAATATTTGTATTGTTGCTGTCACCAATGTTAAGTTGTCCATCTTCAACAATTAGTTTTGATGAATTATGGAATTCGAGAGATACTCCGTTTGCAATCGTCAGTTTATGATTCTTAATATGAAGATTCTTTTTTATAACTTCATTTTTATAGATCGTCTCGTCCTGTCTGAATTCACCTCCCGTGTAAATTGTCGGAGTTATCATAAGCAAGCATCCCTCTCCACCATATAAAGATATCGTAAACTTTTTCAGTGAATTAATCATCCCTTCAGAAAGGCTCTCTATCACGGGATAGGTAGTATCACTCAAATTTATAACGGAATAATTGTAATAAGAAAGATTAAGCGGTTTTAGATAGACAGTAATATCCCGTTTTACTGCGTTACTCATCACAGTATCAATGTCGTTACAAAACCGGTTAACCAGATAAATCATTATCGTATCAGGAATTATTGAGGCTGCGCCTTGCGTGCTGACGGTAGTGTATTTGAATAACCCTGCTTCAATAAATGATTTCGAATCATAAATACCGGTAACTGAATTTTTGCTTTTGATCGAATGAATCCATTCAACACCGGAACCAGGAATTCTGTAAGTATTTGTTTCACCATTGAACCCGTTTACCCAATGAGTTCTTAGAATGAACTTCTCTATTCCCTTTATTTTTTCAGTGAACTCCTTTACTGCAAAGTAGCGGTTGTTCCCGATTTGTTGCTGATCTCCACTTGATTTGCAGACCACTAGACTATCATCATCTTTATACGGATTTCCGGAGTCGTCAAACAGTCCGTAAGTAGCTGAGACCTTGGAAGAATCCGGTGCAGGAATGGGCGGTATTCTTGTTGGTACCATGTAGAACATAAGACCTTTAGCTCCATATGCGATTGCAAGATTGCCCATTGTATGAATTTCTTCCCGAGTAGGTGCCCTTAATTCTGAATCACGGGCGACATAATTATAGGTCAAACCTACCCGTTGGATTATTCTTGAGGCTGATACCTGGATAGTGTGAAATAACGGGATATCGTCACTTAAATCATCTGCTGTAAAGTTTTGTGAAGCATCAAGTGCAGGTATGTATCCCATATGTTGCATCGGGTCAAGGAAAGTATCACTACCCTTTAACACCGGTTCATTTTTATAAACAATCATTCTGTCAAACGCTTTCTGGAGTTCCACCTGACCAGCCGGAGTCCCGTAACCATGAGGGGTATTTCTCTGCAACGGATACCAGTCGTACAATAAAGAGTGTCTGTAAAAGGAATTTTCTGATACTTTACGATTGTCAAACTCAAGATGCCATTTCCAATAACCTCCGGTCGCACCATTGAGATCCATTCTCGTTCCTCCGGGTCCTGTTCGTAATATATTTTGATAATCCCTTCTTACTTTTGCTGTGAGCATATAGGGTTCATCGTAATAATTTGATTCAAATAATGGATTAGTTGCGTAACTACTAATCTTGTTGTTGATTGCAGTCGCTATATCATTTCTTAATACAGAATTAGAGACATAGTCTCTGTAATCCTCATCCTGTATCACTAATTTATCGATATTAACCGCAATCTTGTTCTCAAAGAAAATCCCTATCTCTATCTCCTTACCAACCTCGTTGAATTTGCTGTCTCTTCGGAAAAGCGGGTGGGTAAGCTCGATCCATTCGTAGTAACCCGGAGATACAAAATCACTTTTTAAGACGGGCATATCAAAATCCACCGAAGGAGGGGAAAACATAGGAGTAGATAGCGTATCAAGCGGATTTTCATTTTGTTTACCGCCCGGTTTATCGGCAAATGTATTAAAAGACTTTATTTTAACTCTGACAGTAAATACAGGGGTAGAAGGAGATACAGAGCCGGTATCCAGTTTGGCTTTGATCTTCATGTAATGTTGCCGGTCTCTCGTAAACATCATTCTGTTTACTATACCGTAAACCATATAATAGCCTCCGCCGGTATCACTGGGCGTCGCGCGACGAACAGTTTTTCTTCATTCCCATCGTCATCCGTAATAATGGAACCACTTATATTTCCATTTACCCATGATGGAATAAAATCTGAATTAGTATTCATAAACCAGACACTGCTTTGGGCCCGTCTGTTGGGCCCAAATCCGAAATTCTCACCCTTAGTAAGGCTGTTGAGTGTGATACTGCTTAAGTCCCCAATTTCGAAGGAATAATTGTCCTCTTCCTGCCCTTGGGAAAAAATATATTTACCGGGAAGATTACTTCCACCGATCGGTAGAGAAGTTATCTCCGACCATTCAATGTGTCTGTCGAATATTTTAATTCCGGGATTATTGTTTGTATCTACAGAATAATTATCCATTAATGTTACAGAATGTGTAAAACCGGCGTCTTTCATCAAATTATAAACATCATTCACCCGGCTTAAAACACCACCGGGGTTATTCGCTCCCCAAAGTTCAACTCCCATTTTTGCGTTCACATAGTGATCAAAAAATGAAATGAATGGAAAATAACTTTTCCCCGGTTGGCAATAAATACTTGAAACAGCATTAACTCCAAGGAATAATAACAAGATATATGTCTTAAACATTTGGAAATCTCTTTCTAATTATTGATAAATTTAAATTAACATAGATTTATTTGTTAAATAGAATGAGGCGTCCCATTGAAGGAAGAGCCCTGCACAGAACTCAAAGTCGCGATATTTTCCGGATGATATCTTACTATTCAATCAAAAGTCAGGTGGATAAAAAACAATTTAGTCGCCACCGGTTTTACAGGATGATATCTTACAGTTTAATCCTTGATCCTTGAGCACAACGCGTAGTTTAAATATGATAAAGTAAAAAGCGTGCCCGGAAGAATCCTGTGTTTTTTTCGCCTAGTGCTTGTTTTCAAAATGCTTAATTCTCAAAAATCAGAATAAACCGAAAAAGTATTACCATTTGGAGGAATTAATATAATTAATTAAAAATAAAAAAGGGGCAAAACTCAACACTTTGCCCCGAAATGTCACTTGCCTGAATTGTCTTTAGCTTACTTCATAAAAGCAATTTTGGCTGTTTTAACCATCACTCCGTTCTCCTCCGTTTTCAGGCGCAGCCGCAGAAGATATATCCCGCTTGGGACATTCAAACCTGCGAAGCTGAGGGTGGTTTCCCGGTATCTTATTTCATGCACCGGGATAATTTCAACTTCAGTATCCCATTTAAATGCTTCTTTTAATTCTTACTTGGTGTCTTAATTGCCGTACCGGGATAATTCTAAAAGGAAACCACAGGTTTCTCTTGAATAGGGTTAATTGGATGGAGTGAATTAAATCGAATGAATTAGATCAAGTGAATTGGGTGGAGTGAAAAAATCAAAAAAAAGAGGCTGTATGGTATTTTGTATCCATACAGCCTCTTAAACCGGCTCTTATATAGTCTCCTAAACCGATTCTAAAAAATTATTTCAGAAGCATCATCTTCATTGTTTTAGAAAACTTTTTGCCGTCAACACCTTCGGCATTGATAGAATAAACATACAGCCCACTGTTATATTTTGAGGCTTCAAAATTTGCGGTGTGGTTACCCGCAGGCAGGCTGCTGTTAACTATTGTGGCAACTTCCTGACCGATAGCATCAAAAACCTTAATTGTAACTTTTGATTCAACCGGCAGAGCAAAGTTAATTATAGTTGACGGGTTAAACGGATTAGGATAGTTCTGAGACATACCGTATTCAGTCGGTAAATCAACACTTACTTCAACTTCGTTGCTGTAAGTGGCTTCGCCGTTCAGGTCGATTTGCTTTAACCTGTAGGTATATTTACCTGCAGCCAGATTAGCATCGTTGTATGTGTAAGTTTTTGATTCAGTGGTTGTACCGTTACCTTTAACGAATCCGATTTTTTCGAATGAACCATTTCCGGCACTTCTTTCAACATCAAAACCTAAGTTGTTGGTTTCTGTTGCAGTGCTCCAGCTGAGGTTCACATCCTTACCGTTTGCAGAAACATTGAAAGCCGACATTTCAACCGGTATAACTCCGCTTGTTATCAGAGTCAAAGTCCAGCCATAGAGTGTACCATTGTCCCCACTTGCGTCATCATATACACGCAATACCCAGCTGCCGGCTGTTTGTTTACCGATCAAATTGGAAAGTGGCTGCTCAGGCTTGAATGTTCCCGTGAAAGGAGCTGTACCTGTGGTGATTGAAGTCGGGGCATCATCGTCAAATATGGTACCGATATAGTTATCACCCGAACTTCCGTTATCTGTGGTAAGTTCAACTTCAGTTCCGTCAGGTGCTCTTAAATAGATATCAAGGTCACCATCCCAGGTATGGATAATCGTATCAAGCTGAACAATTACCTTCACAACTTCTGCTTCCATAGCAGGAACAAACACAGTATCTAAAGTATTCTGAAGGCTCACGATAGGTTTGTTAACACTTCTCTTATATTGATTAGCGAAAATACCAATGCCTGTTCCCGGTGTGCTTGTCGGAGCTGAAGCATAGTTGCTGTCATAAGCTACAACGCTGAAAACATGAATGCCTGTTGGAATACCTGAAGTGATAAACTGGTTGGCTGTTCCGTTAACTTTGCCCAATCTTGTGTTTCCGTTCATAAACACAACCGACGAGTCAACGGTAATATTATAACCGTGAACATTGGTGGTTGGGGTTGTCCAGTTTACAGTTACTTCGTTGTTTGCGCCTGTCCATGCAGCATTAACATTAGTCGGGGCTACAGGTGCAGGAGGAGGAATTGCAGCAAACGACCAGACACCGCCGATTGTGGAATCTGTTCCGTCAGAAACATTAACTCTCCAATAGTAAGTAGTACCGAAAGTTAATGGTGCAGGACTCTGGTAGTTGTTGAAAAGTGAGCCCGTTTTTACAACAGCTGAACCATTCATAGTTGCAACAGCATTCATATCTGTGGAAAAATAAAGGGTTGCTTTAGTTGTACCTTCGGGGTTAAGCCAGGATACCGTTGGGCTGGCAGTCAGCGGCACATTAGTTGCGCCGTTTTCAGGAACCGGGTTCGAAGGGTAACCGGGGCCGGAAGCCAACAAATTGTAGGCAGCATAAACATCTATCAGACCCCTGCCGTAGTTGTTATCTTCACCGGCAGCGCCCAAGTCGCGGGCTGTCTCATAAAGAGCCATTTTGATTTGATGCCCTGTTAAGCTTGGGAAAGCTGATTTCAACAATGCAACTGCACCGGCAACATGTGGCGCAGCCATCGAGGTTCCGTCTAAATTCGAATAACTGTTGTCGCCTGAACCATAAGAAGAACGAACATTCACACCGGGAGCGGATACTTCAGGTTTAATCAGCAGAGAGCCTGTTCCACCGCAGGTTGAGGGACCGCGGCTTGAGAAACTGGCGATTGGGTTCGAGCTGCCGTTTAACCATTGAGCACCGTCAATAGCGCCAACGGCAAGAACATTCACTTCATCAGTGTTTATGTTTTTGGGCATAGTAATAGTTGAGGCGTTGGGCCCGCTGTTTCCGGCTGAAAACACAATTGCAATACCGGCAGCTTCGACTGCATTGAAGAGGTTTCTGAACTCACCGTTACATTCGTTAACGGTTGATGGTTCATACCAGCTGTTGTTTATTGCCGCAGGCATATCAGTAATTGTACCGGCGTTTCCGTCGGGGTTCATTGCCCATTGAAATGCTGCGATATGGTTAGAAACCGAGTTTCCGGAACAAATTGTTTTAGCTGCTATCCACTGAGCATCAGGTGCTACACCAACTGTATCACCGGCTGCAGAACGACCAACCATAGTGCCGACTGTGTGCGTGCCGTGTCCGTCGCAATCTGAAGGCGTTGTGGTGCCACCGGCAGGGTCGAACCATGCTTGATTTGCAGGTGCGAAGTTACCTCTCCATCTGGCAGCAATCGCCACATGAGTGTGTCTTACACCGGTATCTTCACCCATAACAATTACACCGTTACCGGTAATACCCATCTGCCAAAGCAAGTGAGCGTTAATAATTCTTAACCCCGGTTCAACTGATTCTTTTCCCTCAGGTTCGTCGCCGCTTCTTAGAGCTTTCGGGGCGTCTAAGTAAGTTTCAACATCGAGGTCCATTGCGGAAATATCCGAACTTTTAATAAGTTCTTCAAAAACCGATTTTTTCGCCTGAATGGCTATCGCATTAATCACCCAGAAATTCTGGAAAGAAAAAACTGCCCGCTCACTTTTTTTCTGTTCAAAATATGCTAACAGATTCTTCTGAGTAGAATTAGCTTTCTCCTGAAGGGTAGTAATTACGATAAAAGCACGCTCCTGCGGAGTCGCTTTCGAAGCATAGAGCTTTGCATCTAACGCTTCAATATCTACCTGATCTTTCAGAAAGATAATTGCTTTGATATATTCGTCTGTACCGCGATTCTGCATCTCTCTGTGCAAACGCGTTGAAATCTCGGGTTGAGCAAAAATAGTAGTAAATAGACCCGGGACCAGAGCTAAAAGAAGTAATAACCTTCTCACTAAAGGCTCCTTGTATTAAAGTAAATGAATGAAATTTTTGACATCAATTAAATTACAAATATTATTGATACATAACAATATAATTCGTAATCAACTTATGATTTTAATCACATCCCCTTAAACAGGCATCTTTGCCCCCGACTTAAAAAAATTAATATACACCTGTTCAGAAAAATGGACACTAACTTTGCAAAAGCCCCGCCAATTCACCTTTTATCTGCAAAATATCTTTGGCACACTTATTGCTACATTAACAGAAAAACTTTATCACGAGGCAAACATCATGAAAACGAAAAACTTAATTTTAATTCTTGCGCTTACTTCCCTGATGGCTGCAGGATGCAGATTCAGAGATGGCTTCTTTACTGACCCTTACTATTATGACGATAAAGCACCGGCTGAACCACGAAATGTTGAAGTTATTAATGGGGACGGCGTTGCAACTGTTATTTGGGACAGAAACTTCGAATCCGATGTGAAAGGATACAGAATTTATTCTTCTTCTTCTTACAGCGGTAAATATGTTTTTATTGCTAATGCGTATGGCACTCAGTATGATGACTATAGAGTGAAAAACGGAAATACTTACTTCTACGCCGTTACTGCTTACGACTATAACGGCAACGAATCGGAATTAAGCGTGGAATATGCGTACGCTGTTCCCCGACCTGAAGGCTTTAACAAAATGCTGAACGATGCGGATGCTTTCCCTAAATCTTCAGGCTACGATTTCTCCGGTTATAAAACCGTTGCCTGGAACGATCAGGAAACCGATTTCTTCTTCGAAAAAGTTAACGGTGAATATTACCTGTCAGTATTTGATGATACCGATATTAAAGACATGGGATATACAAACAACATCCTGGATATTATGTATGCACCCGAAAGCGGATGGGCACCCAAGAAAACCGCTAAGGTTTACCCGGGCCACACTTATGTCTTCTGGCTGTGGGATAACAAGTTCGCCAAAGTAAGAGTTACAAAAATTTCTGCAGGCAGATTAGTGTTCGACTGGGCATACCAGACTATCGAGGGTGAGCCGCTGCTGAAACCCACAAAGGGATCCGGCACCCGGACGCTGGCAAGGGTACACTGACGGGAAGGCGCCACGAACAACAAGAGATTTGAAATGAAATTTATATCTGTCGCAATAATACTTCTTGGGCTTCTGTATTCCACAACAGAAGCCCAGGCTTTTTTTTTAGTATCAATTAACGATTTTGTTACCACGGCTACCAACCCGGAAAGTACCTTCAAAGAGATAGAAACAGGTATAAAAACAGCCAATCCGGGGAAAATTACAAAATATCTTACAGAAAATTCATATTTATCGTTACCAAATGGTGTAGCCGGCTATTTTAGCAGCAGTCAATCTTTTTATATTTTAAAAGACTTTTTTAAATCTTTTGTGCCACTCTCCTTCAATTTCAGAAAGAGGGTCAACGCACAGCAGCCCGTCGCTACGGGTCCGCTCGTTTATGAGTCGAAAGGAAAAAGAGAGAATGCAACCGTTTATGTCGAGCTTTCCTACGAAGGTAACACTTGGAGGATAGTACAATTCATGGTAAACTGAGGTTTACCGCCCCACTGAAAATTTTCGTTAAAAACCGGAAATTTCTTTTCCTGCTTTTTTCCGCTGTTTTATTCTTTTTCCTCTTATTCCTCGATTATCCGGGCCCAACCGGTCAAAAAAGAAGTGCCGCTGAGTATTCATCCCTGCTGAATGAAAAAATAACACATACCATTTCGACACTTAAAACTGAGGGATTGGATATTGTTGAAAAAATAAAAAAGCATGGTATCAGTTACCTTAGTAGTGAAGATTTACCCTATGAAACCAATTTCACGGTCTTTAACGAAAAAGGGGGGTTCATCGCCGGCTCAGGGGCACTGGTTTCACCACCGGACTGGATTAAACAAAAAATCCTGCACACAGAAACTTTCATCTACTCAAACGCAGTTGCCTCATATCTTGCGGTTGTTCTGCCTGCAGTTTTTAAACGGGAAAAATATTTCATCATTGCTTCTGCCCGTCTTGAAAGATATTATGCTTTAAAAAACAATTATGACGATAAATCTACTCTCTTTTCAGAAATTGAAACTGAATATGGGGTTCTTTTTTCGCTTGCCTCAAAGAACACTGACAAAGATTCAGTTCAGCTGAACGACGAAAGCGGGAAAAAAATTGCAACTTCAAGCGTATTAAAAGATGAGGGAAATGCCGTTACCGGCGAAGTTTTCAGAATGATTTTGCGTGCTGTTATTTTTATCGCGGCAATTTTCTTGTTATTTGTTTCTATACATTTAACTCTGAAAGACTGGCTGCGCATAGGTGGACAGGAACGCAAAGGTGCAATTCCGGTTTATTTATTCGTTTTGTTCTCGTTCGCCGTTTTATTCCGGTTTTTGTTATTGTACATAGAACCGGCGCAGTTTCTTTCGTTAACAAAGTTTGATGACCCTTCTAATTTTTCATCTATTTTTGGCGGCGGAATTGCTAAATCGCCGATTAATTTTCTTCTTACTGCATTTATCGGCGCACTTTTTTCTTTTTATTTGCTGCTAATCAGGATAAAACGAAAACTTAAGCCTGCTTCCGGCAGAGTATCTGCTTTCATTCAATATGCTGTTTTCGCAGTTCTTTCGGTACCGGCTGTTCGTGTTTTAGCAGCCGTGGACAGAAGTGTAGTTTACGACAGTTCACTTCGTTATTTCTTTGGTGACTCCATCCTGCCGGGTAAAGAAATCATCATAATGAATGTAGCCATTATCATGGCTGCTTTCACCTTTTTAGTACCTGCAATTCTAATTTTGGAAGTGAGTGTAAAGCGGAGTATCGAGTTTGTATTTGGTTCTCTTTCCCACTCGCAGTTTTCATATCAAAAAATATTTTCAACGGGCGCATTACTGGCTGCTATGCCGGTCTTCATCTATTTCTTCATTAAAGAGCCCGATCTTTTTTCCACACTTCCTTTAGTAATAATAGTTTTCGTTTTGTTGGCGGCTGTTTGGTTTATAGACAGAGCAAACACAACCCTTGCATCTTCTTTCTTGGTAATTGCCTTTATTGCGTCGGTTGTTTCAATTGTTCTGCTTAGTAAATTCAACGAAGAACTGGAAAAAAATTCGCTTAAAAAAATTGCGATGGAAATCAACCGCCCAACTGACACATTCCTCCGGTTTTTGGTTCAACAGTCACTTTCAGTATTTATTAACCAGAATATTTCGCCGGCGGAAAATAAAATGGCAACCGACGGGCTGGCTTTCAGGGTCTGGTCTGCAAGTATTCTTAATGGCGAAGTGTATCCCTTTAAAATTTCTGTTTATCAGGGAAAAGAACTTAAAGACCGCTTTTCTCCTTTCGGGATATCTATTCTCTCCGGGTTTGATGACAGCCCCGACACTTCACTGAACGACCTTAAAATTCACGAAAAATCAGTTCACAACGGAAAGATTATTTCCGGAACGGCTCCATTTGCCGAAAGTGAAAAAGGGAGGTTTTTTGCCGTTGTTACTCTGCTTAAACGAAACTTTCAGGTGCCCGGGGCGGGGATACCTGAGTTTATAAAACCAGAAACTAACCCCGTTAATGATGTAATCGATTTGCGGCGTATTTCAATTTTTAAATTTGCTGCAGACAGCCTTGAAGGAAGCTACGGTGAACTTCAATTGCCGGAATCTACACTGAATTTTATTAATAAAGCTGTGTCAAATGGTGCCGTTGAAACTCTGGAAAGAACAGTGATTCAGGGAGAGGAGGTTACACTATACTATTATGCGCCACCGGGTACTGAAAAAAGAAATCTGACCGTTCTTGTGCTGAAAGATAAAGACCCCGCCCGAATTTTGTTTAACTTCTTTAAACTCTTTGTATTACACTCTATTTTTATAATTCTTCTCTTTCTGGTTATAACTTTTACAAGTGCGGCTAAACTGAAACCCCTGCTATTCCGCTTTCAAACACAGTTGATACTAAGTTTTTTGATTATCTCGACTATACCAATTGTTGCGCTTGCGGTCTTTAACAGGGGTAATCAGGCTTCAATAGAAGAAAAGAACAGGCACATGTCGCTTAAAACAAGAATCGACCGTGTTTATGAAATTTTGGAAGATTCATCTTTCGGAATGCAGCAGGGGGTCTCCTCAGGTATCCCATTTTCGCTCTATATTAATGGGGTTTTAGTTATGTCTTCCCCGACAGAAACGAAAACTGTCTTTATTCCCAAGGTACTTCTGATTCCAAACAGTGAAAACCACGCCATCCCGATTGCCGATAACTTCATGCAACAAAGGTTTGATAACTACGATTACTACACCCTCTCGCGCTCGTGGGTTAGAGGGAAAGATGTCCGGACAATACTCGTTAACGATATCTCAGGAGAGAGCGAGCGCTCTGCTCTCAGGCTTGAGTTTGATGTTTTTCTTTTCGGAGTTTACTCTTTCGCTGTTATTCTTACTCTCATTCTGGCAACTGTTATCGCCGGCAGAATTTCATCCCCTATTTTAAAACTTACCCGGGCTGCTAACTCGGTGGCTATGGGTAATCTTGACTATGAAATTAAAAGCAAAGGGAAAGGAAAAGGGGAAATTGGCGACCTGATTCGAGGGTTCAAATTTATGCTCGAAGAAATTAAGAAAAATCAGGATGAGATCGCTCTTCTCGAGCGGGATGCCGCCTGGAAAGAAATGGCGAAACAGGTGGCTCACGAAGTTAAAAATCCGCTTACTCCCATGAAACTGAGTGTGCAGCACCTGCTTTCAGCGGCGAAAGACAATAATACTCTGGACCCGCTTACCGAAAAAGTGCTTAACTCGCTCCTTAAGCAGATTGAAATTTTGAACCAAACCGCTTCTGAGTTTTCGAAATCTGCCAAAATGCCCGGTTTCGAAACGGTTAAAATTAATGCTTTGGAACTGACAAAGGAAGTTGCAAACTTATACACCGGCTCGCCTTTGACGATAAAATTAACCGCTCCCGAGAAAGAGCCTTTTATTCCCGGGGACGAATCTTACTTCAAAAGGGCTATGATCAACATGATTCGTAACTCGCTGCAAGCGGGCGCAGACAAAGTGGATATTACCGTTTCTGAATTTAACAACTTTTGGGTTTTTGAAATTTCCGATAACGGCAGTGGGATTCCTCCGGAACTAAGAGATAAAATTTTTGAAATCAACTTTACAACTAAACAGACCGGTACAGGGCTGGGCTTGAAACTTACTAAAAGGTTCGTTGAATCTGTTGGCGGCTCTATTGAATTAACAGACCAAAAAGTTGGAACGGCTTTCAGATTGAAGTTCCCCGCCTTTAAGGAAGAAACTTGATGAGAGTGTTAATTAAAAGGGAAATTATTGTGCCAAATAAATTATGCGAATGGGTAAAATTTTACTCTAAAAGCCGGAAATTAACGGGTAAATTAATCTGTAGATGAAGAAAGTTAGTGGGTGAATTAGAATGTCAAAATTAACAAATAAACAAGCAGAAGCAACCGATTTATCAAATCATATTTTGGTTACTGCAAACGCCGGTTCCGGCAAAACAAAGGTTCTTTCAGAAAGATACATCAACGCTCTGTTAGAAGCCAATATTCAGGTAAACGAAATTGCAGCGATTACTTTTACCGAAAAAGCCGCTTCTGAACTTTATGCCAAAATTCGAAAGGAATTAGAGGCCAAATATGAGGAGTTCAGTCAGAAAAACGATAAAAAGAAGAAAGAAAAAATCGACGGGTTAATTAAAGACCTGCTTAATTCTAACATCTCGACAATTCATTCCTTTTGTTTGGGAATACTCAAAGAGTTCCCCATAGAAGCCGGAATTGACCCCTCTGTTAATATGATTACCCCGGTTGAAGCGACGCAATTGGTTGTGGAGGTAATAAACGAAATGATTGCCGATGCTTTTAGAAACAAAAACTCCGGCACAAATTCACGAAGCGAACTAAATAATCCGGAGGATACCGGTGGAAATGACTCCAATGAGCCAAACGACACAGACAGTAAAACCGACTCTAAAGAGATAAACGACACAAACAGTAAGAACGACTCTGAACAGACAAACGACACAGCAGAAAAAGAAATTAAAAAACTGATTCGGCTTTTTCAGTCGGTTGATACTTTTAAGAGTAATATGATAACCTTAGTTAACGAGAGAAAAAAACTCCGCTCTTACAGGAAATCAATCGGCAACAACGAAACCGAAGAGGGCATCTATCAGGCTACTTTGCAAATTGTTGAGATATTTCTCCGGACTCTTTTTCCAAAATTGGAGGAGAATGTTGAGCTGCTTCAGGAAGTTAACAGTGAAATACTTCATCTAAGCAGCGGCGAATCAATTGCAGAGGAAGCCTCTAATTTATTCATGGAGTACTTCGCAACTGATTCTATTGTTGCAAAATTTGAGTCGCTCTCTGAAATATTATCAATAATTACAGGATCAGATAAATCCATTAGAAAAAGGGGCTATTTATCCCAAAAAATTGCAGCAGAAATTGAGCAGAAAAAAATTATTGCTTTCCGTCAAATTCATGAATCACTTATTGAAGTTTTTAACCAACCGGCTTCCAAAGCTGAGCAACCGGAAACCGTAAATCAAGAAGCCGAACCCATTTATGGTCACGAAACTGAAAGGTTACTCCGAAAATACGCAGAATACACTTCATTAATTCTCAAGTACTACGATAAAATAATTGACGGTTATAAACTAAAGAAAGACGCCGCCGGTGTAATCGATTATGAAGATATGTTGCTGCTCGCTTCAAAAATTTTAGAGACTGAAAGTGTGAAAAAAGCGCTTAGCAACAAATTTAAATACATTATGATCGATGAGTACCAGGATACAAACGATTTGCAGTATGAAATCTTCATCCCGTTACTGGAAGATTTTTCGAAGGGGAACTTATATGTTGTCGGCGATAAAAAACAGAGCATTTACGGCTTCAGAGACGCTGACCTGAATGTATTCGATAAAACACTTGACACAATAGAGCGTGCCAACGGCAAACAGGTGGTTCTGGGGCACACTTTCCGCCTTACCAAAGAACTTACTGCGTTTGTAAACAGCGTTTTCCCCTCGGTTTTCAGGTCAAAAAACGCATTGATTGACGGCAGTGATGAGGATTTTGAAAAAAAACGGAAACTAATTAATGCGGTGGATTATGAACAAACACACTTTTTTAACATAAATAAACCGTTGAAAGAGAGCGAAATTGGGTTAATCATTAATCGGGATGAAAATAAGCAAAATACGGTAGATGTTCGTCTTGAAGAAGAGGCACTGCTTTTGGCAAACCATCTTAAACTGCACAAAAATGAACCGGCGCAAAAAGTTAAAAGCGACTCTAAAACCTCAGCTAAAAAACCGACAATTGCTATTCTGACACGAAAGAGAAATAATTTTAAATTTTTGGAAGCTGCACTTGCAAACGAGGGTGTTCCCTATGAATTAGTTGGCGGCAAAGAGTTTTTTCAGCAGTTAGTGGTTCAGGATATTTCCTTGATTTTCAACTTTATAACTGACCCCGGTGATAACCTCAACTTATACGCATTGTTGCGCTCCCCTTTCTTTTCCCTTTCGGATGTAGATCTGTTAAGGATTGCCAATCAGGAAGAAGATTCAGCGTTCGAAAAACTGAAAACAGCAGTTTCTCCCAACTCTTATGACCCGGTTAATGAAAGGACCAAAAAGGCACTGGAAGTGTTGCAGAAACTTTTAAGGCTTGCCAATGAAGCACGACCGCACAAAATTATTGAATTTATGATTTCGGAAACACCATATCTTGCCATTATGACGAAAGTGCCCGGCGGCAAACAAAACTTGGCTAACATTAAGAAATTGATTAATAAATCGGTCGAGTTCGATGGTAGAAACTTTAACTCGCTGCATGATTATGCTGCTGAGTTGAAAGATTTAATTTTAACCGAAGATTCCGAAAGCCAGGCACCTCTTTCCGAAGATTCCGATACCGTTAAAATTATGACCATTCACCAGGCAAAGGGTTTGGAGTTCACCACAGTTTATCTTTTTGCTGCTACCGAAAGTGCCGTTTCAACCGGAATCCAAAGCCATAACTCACTTACCGTAAATAAAGACCTTGGTTTGGTTTTTAAAGTTTCGGAAACTGAAGATATTTTCTACCAAAACAAAACTCATTTACATCATAAGGTTGCCTCATTCTTCAAGAATCAAGTGGAAAAAGAGGAGGCGAAAAGAGTGTTCTATGTTGCCGTAACAAGAGCTGAAAACAATCTTTTTATTACCGGGTCTTCCTCAAGAGTACGGGAAAACGAACCCGGAATCGGAATAATTGAACCAAAATCGTATATGGAAATGCTTCTGAAAGGGTTAGGGCTTGTAGCCTTGCCGGGTGAAAATTTAACAATAAAAGCGCCGCCGTTAAGTGTAAGCGAGTTTAATGATTCCGGTGAAATTACGGAAACCACTGAAAATGAGATTGAATTTACAGTAAAAATTATTGACTCGGTTATCCCCGCCGAACCTGACGAAACAACGGCAATGGGGGCAACAATAAACACCCTTAAACCCAATTACACATTTGCTGCCAATCGAATTGAAAAAAAATATGCGGGCGAAATTATTTCAGCAACCAAATATCTCACTTTCGAGGAAGACCCATACCAATACTACCTTAAATATATCTCCGGCTTATCGGGAATTCCCGAATTTGAAGAACTGCTTATAAAACCGGATGATGATTCATTCGAATCCGATGATAAAAGTGATTTTCATGGTACCCAAACCATCGCAACTGATGGTGAAAGAAATGGTGCGGATAACCAAACCAATGTAATAGATAGTGAAAGAAGTGGTGCGGATACACAAACCCACGCAATAGATAGAGAAGATGACCCAACCGAAGATACTAAACTTGTTTTGAACGAAGGTGAACAGTTTCCGAAAAAATTCCCCGTTTTAGCCTCTGTTATCGGTTCTGTTGTGCACGAATATTTAAAACTGGCTAAAAACAGAGAGTACAGCAAGGGTTTAGTGCAACAGATTATCGATGAGATGGTAATGGAGCATGCCGAACTGAGTGAAAAAAGAGAGAAAATTGAGAAAGAGGTAAAAAACAAACTTTCCGGCTTCCTTAATTCGGAAGTTGCAACTGAGATTTTCAACTCCACTTCCTACAGAAATGAAGAGGAAATTTTTATCAGTTATCGGGATTTCTACCTTATGGGGGTAATCGATAAATTAGTCTTTCACGAGGATAAAATTATAATTATTGATTACAAAACTGATAAAAACCCAAATCAGGAGACACGAAAAAGATACCGGAAGCAACTCTATTATTACGCTTTTTTGTGCAGCCTTTTATATAAAAAAATTAACACTTTCGAGTTACGGTTACTATTTTTGGTAAACCCTGAATCGGAAAAATCCGTAACTTTAGAACGCGGCGGTGAAGAATTAATTTCCGTAGGCAAAACTCTGGATTCTTTCATCGAAGCGCTTAGAAGTTCTTTTGCCTCAGGCAGTTTTAGGAAAAAAAGTAAAACTGTTGACGAAGATAGTTGACCGGGGGGCATTCTTCCGGTTTACCCCGGAGAAATTTTTATAAAACAACAAAACTGCCGGCGAAAATATTTAACCGTGCGCATTTTAGTGCCGGTTTAGCCGGTGATATTTTATTAAAACGAAATACTGTTCAACAGAAACCAACAACCATTTATTACACATAGGAAATTGATTATCCGAATAATTGATATTAATTTATGAAACACCTGTTAATTAAACCGATCACAGTACTCCCGTTGATTTTATCCGTCGGTTTCATTTTTTGGGGCTGCACAATCACGCTCGAACAGCAGGGTAACCAAAACGGTGCTGCGAACAATACAATCGAAATCACCAAGAAAGCGAATTATTCCCTGTATGAAACTCCGCCCGATTTTCAGGATGATTCACTGTTTAACTCAGTGATTTCTTCTTACTCCGGTGTATTCAAAGGTAAAACTTTTTTTCTTGACCCCGGGCACGGCGGAACCGACAGAAACAGCAAAAGCCCAAATGGATTAGTTACCGAGGCGGATATAAACCTAAGGGTTGCTTTGTACCTGCGGGATATGCTGAGAGCCGCCGGCGCTAATGTATTAATGTCAAGAGAAACCGACGCCACTGTTGAACTTAAAAAACGACCCGAAATGGCTAACAAATCAAACGCCGGGTTTTTCATCTCTATTCATCATAATGCACCCGGAAAGCCAACCGACCGGTTTTCTAACTACACTTCAACTTACTATCATGCTACTGAAGCTGACTATGAACACCACCCTTCTAACCGGGACATGGCTAAGTATGTGAACCGCGAACTTGCTTTCAACATCGGGCGACCCGCCGGGCTGGCATCTTTTGACGGAACAATCTCCGATTATCTGATATACCCCGGTGATGGATTCGCGGTGCTCAGGCTTATTAACATACCCGCTATTCTCGTGGAATGCTCATTTTTCACCAACCTGAATGAAGAAATCAGGCTTGCCGATTCGCTCTATAATAAACTTGAAGCATACGGTATTTTTAAAGGTTTAGGGAAATATTTCAAAGCCCCGATACCAACACTTCAACTTACAAAAAAAGAAATTACTAAAGGAAAAGTTACCGCCGTTATTAATGTTTCCTCGAAACAACCGATCGAAAAGTATAATATTAAAGTGTTTGCTAATAAAACTCCACTTCCTGCGGATAAAATTGAGTTTGACAAAAATATTCTTACCATCGATCTTGGCGATGCCTACAAAAGAGAGACGGAAGTTAAAGTTATAGTAACCAACAACAGCGGCTTGAGCAACTTGCCGTTTATTTTTTACATTATTCCTGAAGCTAACTAAAACCGGAGATATTGGATGCTGAATTATATTTGGGCTGTTTTAATCTTTCTCGCCTTTCTCGCAGCACTTTTTTTTGACGCAAGCGACAGCTTTTCGGACAAATATCGTAACGGTGAGGCAATCGTTTTAACCGCAGAACGAGATTCTGCCGGCATGGCAACTATTGCACTCGACTCAAATTTGCTCTCTAAACATTTCGGCACTCAAATTTCCGAGGGATTAACCGTTGCTGTCCCTTTCGAGAGATTAGTAAAAGATAAAAAAGCCGGTGTTCTTTTTCAGGTTCCCTCAGGTGCCACGGGAATTATCGCAGATATTGCAAAGATATCGGGTAAAGATGATGACATTTCAGCCTCGATAACCCTTAAAAAAGCGTCTGAAAACAAGGCGGAAGTGTCGGTTAAAATGGAACCGGTTACTTTCAGAAAGATTAAAGACATCACCAACGCAGCGATTAGTTTTGCCGGAACAGCCGTTGAAATTGCACTCGGCTTAGTCGGCATTATGGCTATGTGGCTTGGCATAATGAAAATAGCAGAAGCTGCCGGGTTGATAAACTATATCGCCGCCGGCATGCGACCTATCACCCGAAGGCTTTTCCCCGATATTCCACATGACCACCCGGCTATCGGTTCGATGATAATGAACATTTCCGCCAATTTCCTCGGGCTTTCTAACGCTGCCACTCCTTTTGGTTTGAAGGCAATGGAAGACCTCGATAGCCTCAATAAAGAGAAAGGCACCGCAACAAACGCAATGTGTACTTTCTTAACCTTGAACACGGCGGGGATGACACTGATTCCGGCTACTGCTATTGCAATCAGGGCAGCCGCAGGCAGCACTCAACCTGCAGTTATAATTGGCACCTCACTTTTTGCCTCAGCGTGCGCAACCACTGCGGGGCTGATTGCGGTGAAAACTTTTGAGAAATTTTCTATGCACCGCTCCGAAGGGTTAAAATTTCTTGCAAATATTGCCAAAAAATCAATTTTTGTACTGCCGGTACTTGGGTTGCTGGGCTGGCTGTTTTTCTCGGGAATTGTTGATCTGAATGCGCTTGGAATCAACACAGAAACTCTGAAAAGCGTGATTGACGGTTTTTCAGCGCTGGCGATTCCGGTTATTATCTTTTCTTTTGTGGCAATCGGGCTTTACAAAAAAGTTCATGTTTACGATGTTTTTATTGAAGGTGCAAAAGAGGGCTTCGGTGTTGCTTTGAGGATTATCCCCTATTTGGTTGCTATGTTAATGGCAATTGGCATTTTCAGAGCAAGTGGCGGGATGGATTTTTTGGTTTGGGTACTTTCGCCCGTTACAAATTTAGTGGGTATGCCCGCCGAAGCACTTCCGATGGCTCTTATGCGTCCCCTTTCGGGAAGTGGTTCTATTGCAATTATGACTGAAATAATAAAAACACATGGGCCCGATTCACTGCTGGGGATAATGGTTTCCACTTTTTACGGCAGCACCGAAACAACTTTCTATGTGCTGGCAGTATATTTTGGTGCAGTGAATATTAAACGAACAAGATATGCACTACCCGCCGGTTTAATAGCAGATACCACCGGTCTTCTGATGGCAGTGTTTATCGTTCGCTTGTTGTTCGGTTGATTGGTTTGGTTTTAATAATTTATTTTTAACAGTTTCGAATTGGTGGGAACTTTTAATTGTTGGGCACTTTACTCTGTTAAGAACATTGCTTCTGTTGGGGGCGCTGCACCGGAGAGTGTAGAGTAACAAACGGCGCAACAAGGAGTAAAATGTGGCGCAACAAGTAGTAACATGCAAAACAAAAAGCAGTAACTTGTGACGACAGACAGGGAGTAACTTGCTGGCACAAGGGAGTAAAAAAGACTAGAATTACACAGAAACAAAAAAGGCTCTTCTACAACAGAAGAGCCTTTTTTAATTTTATTAAATTACGAGTTCTTACTCAATAACTTTGAACTCAACTCTTCTGTTCAAAGCTCTGCCTTCTGCAGTTGCGTTATCTGCAACAGGCATGCTTGCACCGTAGCCTTGAACGGTTAAACGGTCGGCAGAAACGCCCTTTCCGACCAAGTAGGTCTTAACAGCTTCCGCGCGTTTTTCAGAGAGAATTAAATTATTTGATTCGGAACCGACTGCATCAGTGTGCCCGCCGATTTCAACTTTAACATCCGTGTTAGAAAGAAGAACTTGTGCCGCATGATTCAGAACAGGGTAAGACTCAGGTCTCAAACGGGCTGAATTAAAGTCAAAGTTAACGCCGTAAAGCACCCAGCTTTGGTTCGGGTTCTTACCTGAATTTTTGTTAATAAGGTCCTCAATTCTGTTGTAGTCAACCGGCTCGGTTTGATATTTCTGAACAATTTTTTCAACAATCTGTTCAATCTTATCATAATCAACAGGTTCGTACTGAACTTCTTTCTCTTTGCCTTTATCCTTATCTTTATCTACAACATCATCTTTCTTAGCCATACCGTCGTAAACCGGTAATCCTTCAGCTTTATCACCTCTATCGAGGTATAAGTTCAAGCCCAAAGAAAAAGTCATATAGCTGTCGTAGGGGCCACCCAAGAACCCACCGATAGGTGAACTCATATCAATGTGCCCGTCTAAGCGATCGCTGGCAACGGTCAGGTACGCAACTTCAGTGTTAATCTCCCAGCTTTCGCTGAAAAGCTTCCAATCCGCACCCAATAAAAGGTTCAACCCATAGTCAAGATACCATTCACCATCTTTCATAGAAGTAGAAGAAGGTTTATTAACGGCATAACCAACAACTGAACCACCCATACCAATATAGGGTGTTACGGGCTCATAAGGAAGGAATTTGTAAAGAATATCCAACTGACCATTCGCTAAATCAGTGCTTTGCCCGTTGGCTGATCCTTGAATGTGGGCATAGAAAGGTTTAATTCTGAACGAAACATATTCGTTGAATTTTTTAGTCAGGTGAAGGTAGCCACCATAACTAAACTCTTTCCCCAGCACTTCAGTTCCCACATACCTTGGGTACAGAAAACCAAAACCCCATTGCCAGCTGTTGGCATAAACCGGGTATCTCTCGATAATAGGCAACAGTTTTTCTTTAGGGTTAGCGCCCGGGTAATATTTGCTGGTAGGCCCAAAATTGAAATTATAATTTAAGCCGAGTGTAAAGTCCATATAAGAGTCATATTGACCGCCAAGCATTCCGCCAATCGCACCGTTTTTACCGTCTAAACGGTCGTTTGCAACGGAATGATAGCCAAATTCTGCATTCAGATCCCAATTTTTACCCAAAAGGTTCTTGAAAGTAACACCCAAACCTAAGTCAGCACTATAGTCGAGAATCATTTCTTCCTTCCCGCTTTGTGGCTTTATCATATTTTGAGCGAACCCGGAAAAGCCAAAAGAAAGATATGGCGTAACTGAGTAATTTGGCACAAAATAGTAGTTCAGCCCTAATCCTGCGCCAAACAGGTCTGTTTTACTATCTTTTGCCTGCGGTATTAAATGTGTATAAAAAGGTTTAACTCTAAACCCGACATGTTCTGACATATCGAATTCAATATTCAGATAGCCACCATAGTTAAATTCTTCACCACCGGCATCTGTGCCGAGTAGCCGCGGATACAAACCTCCAAACCCAAATTTCCATTGGTCCATATAGACCTGTGCATCTGCTTTCAACGAAAGCAAAGTAAACGCTAAAGCAATTAACACAGATATTCGTTTCATGTGCGAGTTTCCTAATTTTCTGAATGCATACCGCAAATTTAATAAATTTCCAAACAGACACAAAGAAATTTTGTGATTTTGAAAACATTTTGTAAAATTTTTTTTGTGTAACTTCTTGACGAACTGTAAGTTACACAATTCACTTAACTTTTTAATCTAAATAAGCCATTCTAACACATTTGAATTCGAAAAATTTTTACATATATTTTTTTTTGGTTATATTTGCAGTCTGAATTTCGGGGTGTAGCGCAGCCCGGTTAGCGCGCTTCGTTCGGGACGAAGAGGTCGAGAGTTCAAATCCCTCCACCCCGACTAACCAAAACAAGAATAGTAATATAATGGCATCAAATCATTCTTTTGATATTGTATCTGAGGTTGATTTTCAGGAGGTGGATAACGCAGTTAATCAGGCTCTTAAAGAAATCATCCAACGATACGATCTTAAAGATTCTCGCACTACTATTGAACTTTCTAAAAAAGATAAAAGCCTCTCTATCCATACAAAAGACGACTATGCACTCAAGCAAAGTATTGATATTTTGCAGACTAAGTTCATCAGACGCGGGCTTTCTATTAAAGTTTTGAAATTAAACGAAGCCGAACCCGCCGCCGGTGGCACACTCAGAATGAAGATTGACCTCAGAAGTGGCATTTCCAAAGATGACGCCAGAGAAATCACGAAACTGATTAAAGACTCGAAATTGAAGGTTAATGCACAAATTCAGGATGAACAAGTGCGTGTTTCAGGCTCGAAGATTGACGATCTTCAAAAAATTCAGCAGTTAGTGAAAGAAAGAGATTTCCCATTCCCTGTTCAGTTTGTGAATTATAAGTAATTGCCCTGAATAGTTCAACAACCAAACTACTCCACAAGAAAGATTCTGACTTATCTCCTTCCACTGAAGAAACTGTCTGACTTCTCAACTTTCAGATCCTGCAGTTGCGGTGCTTTAACCTTAATTTCAAACCGGTAGCCGGTGTAAGTGCCTATTGGGTTCCAGACAAAATTCATCACCCAACAATGAAGATCGCGGCTGATAACCACCTGAGGAGCCGCAAAATCTTTCTTTTCAAAATCGTAGCTGCCGCTTAACGAAAATTTCCACGATTTGGTGAGATTAAAATTCAGATCGGCGCGAAGTGTCGTATATTTTAATACTTGAATGGGGGTGGCTCTGTTCTCGTTATAATTAAACGATAAATTAAGTGACCAGGGAATTGAAAAGTCAGGGTCAACATCAGCATAAAGCCCCTGGAAATTTCGGTCTCTGTACACAACTTTTCTGTCAAATTGCGTAGTATCCCTTTCGCCGGATTGGTTTGTTTTATCCGCTGCGAGCGTTACTGTTGCAGAAAAATTGAAGTTCCTCATTCTTAAGAATCCCTCACCCTCGTTAACCAACAGTTTATTCAACTCTCTGCCGTTGTTATCCCAAACATAAGGGCTGAAAACAGCAGACCCCGAAACACTTAAAAAATCGAGCACCTGGGTTCTGTAGTCAAGGAACAAATTCGAGAGCCTCAACGAATCCGCTGCGAAATTGTAAGAAATGCCGGCATTCAGGTTCAACAGCTGAATTTTCTTCTCTTTTGCGGTGGTATCGTTTCTGTCGGGCAGCGTTTTGATTTCAAAAATATTAGATAATCCCAACCTCATATTCTGCTGTTCACCCATTGGAGCCCCGCCGAAAATTTCCCTCTCAAACTTATTATATTTTATATTTCTGCCGGAAGCATCGATATAAGAACCGAAATACCCCCACCCACTTTCGGAAAAATCGGGCTGATAATCGTAACTTAAAGTGGGTATCAGCGTATGCCTCATCGAGGCAATTCCAAGAGTGTTAATGGGAAAAATCCCGTAAAGTTTTGTTGTTGCAGTTACGCCAACCCTAAAAGTTCTCACAAAACCCAATTGATCAATATCGTTGGTTACGATCGAATCGCGCAGAGCATTTGCCGCATTAATCGAATAATTATAGGCACCGTACATATCCGCCCCGGTTCCGCTTGGCAGATAAATGGATGTTCTTTCAATCTGTTTTGTGTACCAAAGTTCCTGATAGTTGATGTTCGGTGCAATGCTTATATAACCGATTTTTGGAGAAAGTGAAATGGTGATATTATGTCTGATTCCGCCCCGGATATCAAGAAGACCATCAGTAGTCTTTCTGTTGTTCTGAAGTTGCCCCGAGTAACTGATCCCTAATTTTTCGTACCACGCCTCATCTGTTTTTATCTCGTCACTTCTGAAAGGATAAAAAACAGATTTAGTGAAAGAAACAGTCGGCAATATTTCGTTAATATTTCCGCTTTGAAGTTCCTGCTCACGGGTGTAACCTGCGCTGAGGCTGGCACCCCAGTTTTCAATATTTTGAAAATATGAGATATTCGAATAGATATTATCCCGCAGGAGATCGTTATAGTTAGTGCTGTTCTGTTTTATATAATCACTTGAAAGAAACTCAATGTTTGCGTCAAGCCTCGAGTCGGGTGTTAACGGATGATTGTGCACCCACCTGATCCTCCAGTTTTTTTCGTCAATTCTTCCCGGATCAGTAAGTTCACCCTGATTGAGGTTTGAGTAACCCGCTTCTAAGTATCCGGTAAAATCATATCTTTTTACATAACGGAAATTACCATTCAACCCAAAACCGCCGCGTGTATAATAGTCACCCGTTAGTGTCAAATCCATATAATCATTAATTGCCCAATAGTAACCAAATCGTGAAAGGTAGCGCCCGTAGTTTCCTCTGCTGCCAAATGCGGGTGTAAGCAGCCCTGAGCGCCTTCCTTTTTGCAACGGAATAACCGCAAACGGCAACGGTACGGGGAAAGGTACGCCGCCGAAAGTAAGCCATATCCACTTCCCTATTAACTGCTCGTCAGGAATTACTTTCATTTCCATACATTGAAAGCCATAGTGAGGGTGCGGAAGTTCACATGTGGTGTAGAACCCTCCCTCAACAAAGTAGTTTTTTTCGTCAAGTTTTTTAATTTTCACCCCCGAATAAGAGGCATCCGGATTTTGTGTTGAGGCGTAACTTATGTGCCCCCTCTTGGTTTTGAAGTTATACTTCATCACCTCCCCTACATATTTTTCCGACCCATCAATCAGTTCAGGTTTCTGTTTGGTGATGGTAAAGCCGGAACTATCCACTGTTGTTCCAAAAGCATGCACATCGGATGACTCGAAAAATACGATAATTTTACCGCTTTTTAACTCTGTCGTTTTATATTTTATTACACCCTGGTTATATATTTCCATCCTTTTCAACTTCGTAAAAAAGAGAATAGAATCGGTAGCTGAAGAGTAAACAAGCGTGTCAATATCACTTTTTCTGACAGTATCTTTTTTTACCAATGAATCGCCCGTTATGGAAAGTGAGTCATTTAATTCCGGAATTGAATCGGCTACAACGGGGATTGAATCGGCAGAACTTTGAAAATTATCTTTTGTCGAAAACGCCTCAGCAGCATTCAACAAACCATTTGAAGAGATACGCGACTTACCGGGTAAAAAAGTACCGGTGCCGTATGAAAATACAGGTGGTGCTCCAAAAACTTCAAGAGGGAGTAAAAGGTGGAAAAATAAAGCAAATAACGGGAAAAGTTGCCGCATTACAGCTTTTCACCTGCTTTCGCTTTGGCTGATCTTCCTAATCGATTCTTCAATCTTTTCACTGATCTGATGAGCCACCTTCAGAGCCTTTAGTCCATCTTCACCTGAAACCACAGGTGGCTGACGCATTGCAACAGCTTTTATGAAAAGTGAAAGCTCATACTCTAAGGCGTTAATTTTGGGTGCTTCGGCTTGCTCGTAGATTACACTCTTCGCATTATCACCGACCCCAATGGTACCAAAAGAAAAAGCAGCAATGGAAGTGTCGCCCGGCGAAATCAGTCTGTAAATCTCGGTTGTTCCGGTTATAAAATCGAGCGTAATATAATTATCTTTTTGGAACAACCGCATTTTCCTCATCTTTTTCTGCGATATTCTGCTTGCCGTAACAACCGCCACCGCACCGTTTGCAAACTCGATTCTGCAGTTGGCGATGTCGCTCGTTGGTGAAACCACAGGAATACCGGAGGCATCAATCTTCACCACTTCACTTTTCACGAGGCTTAAAATTATGTCAATATCATGGATCATAAGATCGAGAACCACAGCCACATCGGTTCCCCGCGGGTTAAACTGAGCCAAACGGTCGGTCTGTATAAATTTTGGGTCTAAATTATATCCTTCAACCGCCAGAATTGCGGGGTTGAACCGCTCGATGTGCCCCACCTGAATCAGTCTTCCGTTTCGTTTGGCTAACGCAACCAATTTTTCTCCCTCTTCAATGGTTGCGGTCATCGGCTTTTCGATAAAAACATCCAACCCTGCCGCGAGCGCACGGCTCGCCACTTCATAATGTGCGGTAGTGGTAACGGCAATGCAAACAGCTTCACACCCTGCGAAAAGATCGGTTTCCCTTGCAAAATTTTTTACTCCTTGTTCCCTTGCGCAAGTTTCAGATTTTTCGTAGGAAGAATCATAAACACCCACTAACTCAGCATTTTCGATGTTTTTTAACATTTTCACATGCAGGCTGCCAAGATGCCCTGTGCCCACAACACCAATCTTTACTTTTTTCATCCGAATTTTATGCTTTGAATAAGGGTAGTTACAATGAATTAAAAAGTGGCTTGCCCCATACAAATGAGACAACACCACTTAATATTTAAATTGTGAAATGAAATGAAACTCGACTGCCTTGCGCACTTGAGCCTGCACATTGTGGGTCGGTTCAAAATCCCGGGTTTATTTAGATACTATCTCTACACACTTGATCGAAGAATAAGGCACAAATATCTTAACCTCATTCCCGGCTTCTCTGTCATTTTTAAGCAGAATGCCTTCGTCGTATGCTCCTTCAAGTTTACCAAACTTAAAAACCACCTCGTAAATCGGCTGATCTTTTGTCGATGGTTCAGCGACAAGACCATAGTTTTCGTGCATAGTAACCTGTAAAGAAGCGCCTATGTATTGTGACCAATCGAATTTCATGCTATTAAAGACTCCTATATGCAAACTTTTTTAGAATAAGGATTTAATATAATAAATGTAGTGATTTTTCGCAAAAGGTAAAATTGCGAATCATCGAAATTTTCCACCCAATTATCGAAAAGTTGTCTGATCGTCCAACCATCTTCTGACTTTGTTCCAAGCTTTGAACTTTGAATACTTCTTTCGGATGATCAGGTTCTCGTCGTAAATTCTTGCAAACTCGGCACCGATTATGAAAACCATATTAGTGTAATAAATCCAAAAGGCAATCACAATCAGCAGTGAATATGTCCCGTAAATCTGCCCGAAAGATGCAATGTTACTGATATAGTAGCCAAACGCAAATTTTGCAAGCATCCACAGCCCCGATGCGAGCAAGGCACCAAGCATCAAAGATCTCTTTCTTATTCGTCTGGCGGGTACAATCCGATAGAAAAAATAAAAAAGAATAAATACTGCCGCAAATGAAACACCAAGTGTGAATGTATCTTTCAGCAATACTGAATCAACAATCCCCAGTATCGGCATTTTTAAGGCAACCTTTTGCACTACTACCAGAATCGGAATAATCATGAAAATTGCAAAAAAGATCACAATCATCACTAAAATCAGCAGAAAATCAAACAGTTTTGAGACTATTATGTTTCTGTCATCCGGTACATCAAAAACCAAGTGAAGAACCGTTCTGATACTTGCGATAAAACCGGAGGCGGCAAACAACAATGCACTAAAACCGATAATCCCGGCTACATTTCTGTACTCAACAAGCTCGTTTATTCGCCCCCCGATTAATTCCTTCGCAAATGCGGCATAATCTTCATACGGAATAAGCGTATCAATAAAAGTGTTGATTCTGCCTACAAATTCCGTTGAGGAAAGAAAATTGCCCAGAAAAAAGAACATAATCAGCGTAAGCGGAATAATGCAAAGAAAAAGCGAAAACGCTAACCCACCGGCATTAAGAAACAGATGATGATCACCAATTCGTTCAATAAACTTAAGAATCCACCTTTTATAAAAACTATAAACGGCAGATACCCTTTTAAATTTTTTTTCACTTTTGAACATACTTCGTTCAAAAACGAAGATTCCGTCAAGTATATTATCTATTGCGGTGAAAAAAGGACCAATATTTTTAGCCCAGATTCTTTTTAAAGGTACCATTGCAAACTATTTTTTCCACACTTCAACGGCTGCGTGCAAGTTGAATAAAACGAAAACGCAAAGCCATTATTTTCACAAAAGCACTCAGGCAAGATATTCCGTCCAAATTTTGTACAACTGATATGTAGCATAAATATCTCTGCCGCAGTACTTCGCAATTTCTTTAATTTTCCCCTCGTTGTAGAGGTTTTTCACTTCAGAACCCGACACTTCTTTCGATTTCGGTGTTTTAATGCCAAAACCGTGGCAGTAAAAATCAAGATTAAATTTGCGGGTACTGCCGTAAAATGTTAGTTTTTCTAAAAGATCGAGATGTGAAGTGCTGTCGTATCTGTTTCCCATAAGTTTCCTGGAGGGTTTAATCCCAAGTTTAGCCGAGCGCATCATAAGAAAAGGAACATCAAACCCCCGCCCGTTGAAAGAAATCAGCTGATCAATTTTTTCAACAATCCCCCAGAACCGCCTCAGGATATCCGGTTCAGGCAAACCTTTGTAGCGGAACCCTGTTTCTTCATCAGCCCACTCTTCTTCGGTTGCGTTTTCATAGTAAACATACCCTTGTGTCCTTTCAACATCATACATCCCTATTGCAACCACTTTCGCAGTCAAGGGGTAAAGCGCCGTCCACTCCTTAAGTTCCGCTCTTTTTTTCTCTTTTTCTTTTTCTGTTTTTTCCTTTTCGGCGTCTCTTAACAGGTATTCCTGCTGCGAGGGAGCAAGTTCATCCCACGGCACACCGACAGTTTCGATGTCAAAAACTAAATGTGTCATTTTTTCAACACCCTTTCAAATTTTTTTCTTTCAAATTTTTCAACTTTGTTTACAAATTCATCGGAAAGCGGGAACGAACGCCCCGTTTTTTGGTCAACCTGCGCCACCACCCCCGAGCCTTCAGCCACCACTTCCCCGTTTTTAACTTTAACCACAATATGCTCAAACCCATAAGACGACCTGCCGATGTAAGTAATGCGTGTATAGATGTTCAGTTCATCGTCATATCGCGCGTGCGAACGATAATCGATAACATTACGGACCATGAAAAAGTTGAAACCGTCGCCAAACAAACCTTCCGGCGGCATCAGACCCGCTTCTTTAATATATTCCAAACGGGAAAGCTCAAAATAAGAAATATAAACCGCATTATTGCAAACACCAAGCATATCCACTTCCTCAAAACGCACCCTTAAATTGGTAGCGTGATAGAACTTATTTCCGTTGTATTCAAACATCTTTACACCTTTCTTAAAATTTCAATTGCGGCAATAATGTCATTTTTGCTCACATCTAAGTGAGTGATTGCTCTTACCGTTCCGATGGGCCCCGGACTTAACCTAAGCCCCTTTTCCTCGCACTCGTTGATCACTTCTTCCGGCGATTTTGAAGTGTGGCTGAAAAGCAGAATATTCGTTTCCACCCGTTGAGCATCTATCCTGAACTGTGGCATATTTGCTATTGCCTCAGCAAGCGTTTGAGCATTGCGATGGTCGTCGGCTAACCTTTCCCTGTTATTTTGAAGTGCATAGATCCCCGCGGCAGCCAACACTCCCAACTGGCGTGTTCCCCCGCCCCATGCTTTCCTGAAACGGAAAGCCTCCTGAATAAACTCTTTTGTACCTGCGATAACCGAACCTATCGGCGCCCCCAAACCTTTTGAAAGACACGCTGAAACCGAATCAAATTTAGCGGTAATTTCTTTTGGCTCAACCCCAAGATAAACTGCAGCATTCCAGGCTCTTGCACCGTCAAGGTGGAATATAAGGTTGTGGCTTCTAACAAAACCGCAGAGCGTATCAATTTGTTCAATAGAATAAACTTTCCCCATTCTTCTGTTGTGCGTGTTTTCAACCGCAACAATTTTGGTGCGGGGCATATAGTATGCCTCTTTCGGTCTTATTGCCGGTAACACTGCCTCCGGGGTCAAGATTCCATCGGGCGTGAAAACAGGAAAGATTTGCAGCCCGCTGAGCACCGCCGGCGACCCCGATTCGTAGTAAAAAATGTGCGATTCGGCGTCGCAAATTACCTCATCATGAGGTTGTGAGTGTGTTTTAAGGCAAAGCTGATTCCCCATTACACCACTGAAAACAAAAAGTGCAGCTTCAAACCCCAGCAGTTCGGCAGCGTATTCCTGAAATTTATTTACCGTGGGGTCTTCACCGAAAACATCATCCCCGGTTTCGGCGTCGTACATCGCCTTTCTCATTCCCTCTGATGGTTTTGTAACGGTATCGCTGCGAAGGTCTATTTTATCCAATTTTTTTCTGTATCTGTTTTATGTTTGTTTTTTTTAACCGGTGTTTTCTGTTTTTATCCCACTTCACACTTTTGAACCCGGTTATTGCCGTTTTAATTCTATTTCATGTTCTAAAAGCGTGATATTGCTGTTTGGATCCTGTATCATGCTTCTTAACAGGGTTATTGCTGTTTGAATTCTATTTAGCGCTTATAAACCGGGTTATTGCCGTTCTTATCCTGTTCTTAGTTTTAATTCGCCAAATTAATTAAAACAAAACCTGAAAATTTTCGTTAAAAGATGAAAAATTTTCAAATTCGTTCTTTTACAACTTCAAAAATACCAATTTTTTGTAAGTTGCTGAATTATTGTTTCGAAGTTATCGGATTTTAATTCTTAATGTTTTCAAATTAAACACAGCGCCGGGTGAGTAATTTGCTTTTAGAAATGTGGCGTTGGGTGAGATATGTGGTTTCAAAAATATGGGCTGTGGTGAGGTTACGGTTTTAAAAATGTGTCGTGACGGGGATGAACTTTGGTTCTAAAAAATGTCACGACGGGGACAGAAGCAGGTTTCACAAGAGTCAGCAAAAATAAGGGGTGCCGGTAACGAAGCCGGCACCCCGAAAAAATTTTCGACCGGAATGGTTTATTCTTCCAAATAAACCATTGTAAAAGTACCGGTAAATATGACCTAAAACACAAATTGAACCTTTTACCGGATTTTTTTTACCACTTGTCCATAAATTGTTTATTTTATTTTGTTTAATGATTATATTTGCATTGTACAAAGTGTATATTTTTGTACAATTGTCAAAAATTTTTGACAATAAACTAAACCATTTAAATACTGAAAGTGTTTAAATAATTAAAAGGAAAGCATTTAGAAAGTTCTGTACATTCCGGCATAGTTGTTGTTAGTAAATTCACAATAAGTGAAAACAACACAAAAAGGTTTTAAGATGAAAAAAATATTATCAATCATAGCATTCACAGTCGCCTTCACGGGTGCAGTTCTGGCAGGTTATACAACCACAGAAACAGTAACGGTTCAAAAGAGCGGTGGGGATAACCCAAAATCGTTCGTTTTGGATCAGAACTACCCAAACCCTTTTAACCCTGAAACAAATATTCGGTATCAGTTGCCGGTATCAGGTCAGGTAAGGCTTTCTGTCTTCAACCTTCTTGGCGTTGAAGTTGCCGTGCTTGTCGATGATTATCAGTCAGCCGGAACTTATAATGTACATTTTAACGCTTCCTCTTTTCAGTCAGGTGTCTATCTTTACAAACTGAAAGTTGGCAACACAACCATAACCCGTAAAATGACCCTGCTGAAATAATAAATAACATTTTAGTTATCTGAGAGCTGCGCCTAAACCGCGCAGCTTTTTTTTTGCTGTTCCGTCTAATTTTTCGCACCGGTATCAGCAAAAACCATTTACATTAATAGTATCTTTCTTCTTCCATTGCCGGCAACTTAACCATCACCACCGGCTCAAAAAAACACAACCACTGCCGTCGTCATTAAATAACTGCCACAACACATCTTAAAAAACAAACAATACGCAGAATGACAAATAATCCGTTTTGTTCAGTAACTATTCTCTTTGCTCTTACAAATTATATCACTAACTTTACACTGAACTTTATTCACGAAAAGGTTGATAAATGAAAATAAAATATTTTCTGATACTGACCATTTTTATCGGTCTTAATTCGTACTCACAAAACTTCACAGGCATGAAATTTTGTTTGGACCCCGGGCACGGCAGCCCGCACGGCTCGACCTGCGAACCGGAAACCAAAAGATTTGAAGCCTATGTTAATCACATTGTTATGCCGTACCTTAAACAGTTTCTGCGTAACGACGGCGCTACGGTTATTTCTACCCGGGCGGACTATGATTCCCTGGGCCCCTGCATGACTCTCTCTGAAAGAGAAGCTGTTGCTAATAACAACAATGTCGATTTCTTCCACGCTATCCATCACAATGCGTTTAACGGAACGGCAAACTACTCACTTGTACTCTTTGAACAACTAAACGGCGATGCCTGCCCTAACGGAAACCCACAGTGGCCCAATCAAGCCGACAGTATGGCTTTCATAATGGCGGCGGAACTTTATGCAGGAATCTATACAACTACGGGCTACGGCAGAGGTGACTTCTGCTTTCTGGGCTACAATCTCGGCGTTTTGAACGACCTGAATATGCCCGGCGTGCTAAGCGAAGGTTCTTTCTTTGATAATATTCCGGAGGCAACAAGGTTAGCCAACCTTGACTATCTTCGCACTGAAGCCGAAGCTCAGTATCTTTCGTATCTGAAATATTTTAAAAAACCACTTCCTGCAACAGGTTCTTTGGTGGGAATTGTTAACAATCGTGCAACAGGGCAGCCGGTAAGCGGTGTAACGGTTAAACTTACTACTCTGAACAAATCTTACACTGTTGATATGCTCGGTAACGGGTTCTATCGTTTCGATTCCCTTGCTCCGGGAACTTACCCCGTTACGGTTATCTCAAACATAGATACCGTTGAAACCAATGTAGTGGTTCAAGCCGGAAAAATAAATAAACAAAACTTAACCAGTGGTTCTGCTGACGCTCCGACACAGATGAAACTTCTCTCTGTAACCGGTGGCGACGGCTCACTGAACATCACCTGGGGGCAACCGACCGGCGTGGTTGATTCGGTTCAGATTTTCATTAACACTACGGGTGAAATCCCTTCGGGTGCGCCGTATATTACCGTTCCGGCAAACTCAAACTCTTACAGTGTAACCGGGCTTGATGCCGGCAAAGGTTATTATGTCGGGTTAAAAGGCAAAAACACAACCGGTGTTTCCGCAGTTACCTCGAAAATTTACGGTGCCTACACCTCTGCAATCGGTGAAGCAGTTTTGATAGTTGACGGGTTCAACAGATATGGCGGTTCGGGAAGCTGGCAACTCCCCTATCACAATTTCGCTTCGTTCTATGGGAGTGCTTTGAACTCATTCGGGCGTCGTTTCTCAACCGTTTCAAATCAGGCGATTACTTCTTCAGCTCAGATAAAACCTTACAAATTTATTTTCTGGTTTCTGGGCGATGAATCAACCGCTGATGAAACTTTCTCTGACACCGAACAAGGCTTTGTGAAAGACTATCTGAAAGCCGGCGGTAACTTCTTCGTTACAGGCGCAGAAGTGGCGTGGGATTTGGACAGCAAAGGCTCCGCTTCTGATAAAGCCTTTTTCAATCAATACCTGAAAGCTTCCTATGTTGCCGATAACCCCACTCCGAACACACCTTCGGCTTCGGGTCTGTCCGGCACAATATTCAACGGAATACCGCAGTTTGCTTTTGGCAACACATACCCGGAAGACTACCCGGATGTTATTAATCCCTTAAACGGAAGTGTTGCCGCAATGCAGTATAACGCCTCTCAAAAGGCAGCGGTAACCTTCGACGGTACTTTCCCCGACGGCACAAACCCTTCAAAGTTGGTTTATATTGCCTTCCCCGTTGAAACTATCGGAAATGTTACCACAAGAAATCTTATAATTCAAAGAATAATGGATTTCTTCACGGGCGCCACTTCCGTTGATGATGGTACAATATCGTTGCCACTTGCGTTTTCTATGAGCGTTTACCCCAACCCATTCAACCCTTCGGCTAATTTATCGGTTAACCTGATAAAAGAAGGGGTTTACAGAATAAGCATTTACGATATTCTCGGCAGAGAAGTTGGGCTGATTAACGATGCTTTCATGCAAAAAGGTGCGCACAAATTTAACATTGAAATGGGCGGGCACCCCTCAGGCACCTATTTCGTGCACATCTTCGGCGAAGGTGTTAACGAAGTTCAAAAGATAATGTTAATTAAATAACCACGGTATTTGAAATGAAAAAAGTATTATTTATTGTTCTTTTATCGGCAACCCTTCTCTTTGGGCAAGGGATCAGGGTAAGTTCTCCTCCCGTGCCCCTGAAAACAGGAGACGGGGTCTATTCACTCGGTAAATTCTCACCCGACGGCAAATTTGCACTCCTCACCACCAAAGGATACACCGGGATAGAATTGGTGGAAATGGCTACTATGAACCACATTTCTATTATCTCTGATGCTCCCGGTGCAGGATGGGGAATGAGATGGTGCAACTCAAGCGATAAGTTCGTCTTCAAAGTGAACGGACAAAACCCCGATGGTTCCAAATCTGTTTCGTTGTTTGAATATAAAGATGGCGCCGGGCTTTCAAAAGTGGCTGATCTTTCACCTTCGGCTAATAATTTGGTGTTCTACTCGGTTATGGGCGATGGCTTACTGACCGAAGGCGAAACCGGCAACCCGGTTGAAATAAGAAAAAACAGCCGTGAAAACAGCGTTGATTACTACATCTCCGGCGGAAAGCTTAAAGTAATCGATAAAAACGGCACGCTCAAGCAGGGTATGACAGAAGCAATCAGCCAGAAAAATAATGTACTTTTTGCCGAATGGTCACCTTCGGGCGAAAAATTAGCGATTCACGCTGCCGGCGCGGGTGTTTCTGTTATTGATCTTTCCACCGGTAAAGAATATAACTTCCCGAAAATGGAATATCCGTCGTGGGTGAACGATGAATATCTTTCGTTCATGTCAACAGAAGACGACGGACACACAATAATAAACAGCGAAGTGATAGTTGCGAAGTTCGACGGCACCGAATCAGAGATTATCACACGCGATTTTACCATGCCCGCTCTGTGGCAGTCAGCCGCTCCGGATGGAACAATTTTATTCACCGGGGCAGACGGAAAAATTTATTTTACGAAAGTTAGTTTTCTGAAGAATTAATGAACGATTTTTCGTATTTTTAAATTTATGAATTTTCTTCAATTTCACAACACTCACGAGGTATAAGGACAAATGGGCCCCAGAAGAAACTTTAAAACCATCCCCGAGCTTTTTCGGATTCTTGTCGATGAATATGGTAAAAACAACCCAAAACCGATGTTGAGCCATAAAGTTGACAACACTTATGTTAACATTTCTTATCAACAGTTCAAAGAAGATGTTGAGCTTGCGGCTCACGGTTTATTGTCCTTAGAGATAAAAGAAGGCGATAAAGTGATTCTTATTGCAGAAAACCGCCCCGAGTGGATGATGCTGGATTTTGCAATTCTGGGAATTGGCGCTATCAATGTGCCGCTTTACACTTCTTTAACTCCTGCGGATATTAAATTTATTGTTAACAACTCCGGCGCAAAGATGGTTATTGTTTCGAATAAAGTCCTTCTTTCCAAATTCTTGCGCGTCAGAGAAGAATGCCCCGAGGTTGAAAATATTGTTGTGATTAACGATAAAGATTTCGATTCTTCCGTTCCGGAGCTTCATTCTCTTACTTCGTTGATGGAGCGCGGCGAAGACCACTACAAGTTCAACCCGGGGTTGTTTACTGAATTGAACGAAAAGGTTAAGCCTTACGATATCTGCACGATAATCTACACTTCGGGAACCACCGGCGAGCCAAAGGGTGTGCTCTTAACCCACGAGAACATCGTTTCTAATGTACTTTCATCACTTGAGTGCCTTGAAGTAACGCACAATGATGTTTTTCTCTCTTTCCTTCCGTTGTGTCACATTTTTGAACGGATGGCAGGCTTCTATCTGGCACTTGCCACCGGAAGCCATGTTGCCTTTGCTGTCAGTATCGAAACCGTGCCGCAAAATATGGTGGAAGTAAAGCCTACTCTGATGACCGCAGTTCCCCGCTTGTTTGAAAGATTCCACGCTAAAGTGATTAAAACTGTGGAATCGGGTCCCGAGAAGAAGCAAAAAATCTTCCGTTGGGGCGTGGATATAGGTAAAAAATACGCCGCAGCCAAAAAATCGGGAAAAGTGCCCATCGGGTTAAAAGCAAAGTTCAAGGTTGCTGATACGCTGGTTTTGAAAAAAATCCGGGAAAGAACCGGCGGGCGCCTGCGCTTTTTCGTTTCAGGTGGGGCTGCACTTCCCAAACACCTTGGCGAGTTCTTCGAAGCACTCGGCATTTTAATTCTTGAAGGCTATGGGCTTACCGAATCTTCACCCGTAATTGCGGTTAACCGACTGGAAGCATATAAATTTGGCTCCGTCGGTAAAATTATTCCCGGCGTTCAGGTCAAAATTGCAAAAGAACACCCGGATGATCAGGATGGTGAAATTCTGGCAAAAGGTCCAAACATTATGCAGGGCTACTACAAATTGCCCGAAGAAACAGCTTTAACGGTTAAAGACGGCTGGCTTTACACCGGGGATATTGGCTTTATTGATTCCGACGGCTTTCTGATGATTACCGACCGGAAAAAGAACCTTTTCAAAACTTCCGGCGGCAAGTATGTGGCGCCTACGCCGATTGAAAACTTGTTCCTTATGAATAAATATATCGAACAGTTTGTGCTGATAGGCGATAAGAAAACCTTCCTGAGTGCGCTTATCGTGCCCGACTTTGAAAACCTGAAAGAATATGCTCAGGCTGAAAAAGTTGATTTTGTTGACATGGCAGACCTTGTGAAGAAAAAGGAGGTCATCAAACTGTTCGAACAGGAAATTGTTAAAACTCAGAAAACGCTCGCTAACTACGAAAAAGTGAGAAAATTTGCTTTGATGGAGAAACCCTTCACCATCGAAGACGGCGAAATGACACCTTCACTGAAAATTAAACGAAAAGTAGTTGAAAAGAAATACGCCGGCGAAATTGAAAGGATGTACGCGTAACTCTTTTTTCCGGTTTTTGGTTTTTTGTTTCGGTTTCAGAGTCCCTTTTTCACCGGACGCGGTTTTATAGCGTGTGGTTAACAATGCGGTTTTATAGGGTAACTCCACAAAACAGCTGAATAAAAGTTTCTTTGATAAATTTTAATTTGCTGTGTAACCGCGCGGAACAGGATAACATTCAATAAATAAAACAAAGAATGTAGTCTCGTAAATTGTGCTGATTGTATCGAAAGCGGTTATTTTCTATGCTTAAAAAAGAATACTGGATAGAAAAATTAGGACTTCTCCCCCACCCTGAAGGCGGGTTTTTCCGTGAAACTTACCGTGCCGGCGAGCTAATCGATAAAAATGCGCTTCCCGAAAGGTTTTCCGGCTCAAGAAACTTTTCAACACAAATTTACTATATGCTGGTGAAAGGCAATTTTTCAGCATTCCACAGGTTAAAAATGGATGAAGTGTGGCACTTCTACTACGGTGCCGCTGCCGTTTTATACATTTTGGATAAAGCCGCAGGGGTCGGCAAATATTTGCTCGGTACCGGTGAAGGCTGCTTGCCGCAAATCGTGGTTCCCGCAGGGAAATGGTTTGCCGCAGAAGTGCTGAATGATGGCGATTATACCTTAGTCGGTTGCACCACAGCACCCGGTTTCGATTTCGAAGATTTTGAGCTTGGAAAAAGAGATGAGCTATTTAAACAGTTCCCATTCGAAGTGGTTAACCGCCTGAGCAGAGAGTGAATAGATTCTCCGGTATTTAAAGAGCCTACGAAGTGGTTTACCGCCTAAGCAGAGAGTGAAAAGATTCTTCGGTATTTAGAATAAGGAATAAGCCTTAGAAGCAGTTAACAGCATAAGGCATGTATTATATCCCGCAACTTACCCATTTTTCTAAACAGGTGCAGTAATTATTGATGGGGGTAATCGCTAAAAGATATTTAAAACCGCTTAAGCGAAAGGTGTAGTTTTCGTCCGTGTCCGGATTGCGTGCACAATATCATACTCCACGGCTTCTTCGGTCAGGAACCCTTCGCCGTAGGTCTTGCCAATTCTGAATCCATATACTCTTGCACGGGCTTCTATAAACTCCATAAAACCTTTCTGGCTGATGAATGTTTCCGGTTCTTTACTTTTAGGATCGTAAAACTGGCTCGAAAACGCTTTCATTGCTTCCATCTTCTGGGCGAAATAATCGCTGATATCGACAATAAAGGAAGGTTCAAACTCGTAGGTTTGCATGAAGTAATAAAGCGCCTGCGGGCGGTAGGGAACCTGCGGTTTCTTGTTCTCGTAGGTTATTACTTTCCCGACTCCCGAGAAGAAATAGGCTTTTTTTGCCAGATGGCTCGCTTCGATGTGGTCGGGGTGGCGGTCGTTGAAGTATGGCGCAAAAATAACATTAGGACGGTATTTTCTGATGGCATGCACCAACTTCATGTAATTTTCGCGGATGGGGGTAACATCCCCGTCGGGAAGGTGGAAATTCTCCCTCGCTGCAATTTTCAGCACGACACTCGCGTTAATAGCTTCATGTTTTCTGATTTCGGCAGAACCTCTGGTTCCAAGCTCGCCGGCGGTAAGATCGATTATACCAACTTTCAAACCATTTGCGGTCATTTTGGCTATAGTTCCGCCCATCCCAAGTTCGGCGTCATCGGGATGTGCGGCAAAAATCAGTGCGTCAACTTTCATTACGGAATTTCTTACTGAACAATTGAAAGGTAGCGGTCAACCTCTGAAATCATCGGTGAAGTGGGATAATCAGCTTTCAGAGAAGTAAGAATATCTTTAGCCTTATCTTTTTTATCAATTTCTAAACATGCAATAGCCGCATTCAAAAGATAGCGGACATTCATCGGGTTTTCTTTCGAGTAGGAAGCAGCCTTTTCGTAACCATCAATGGCTTTTTCATACTCTTTTTTGTTCTCATAATACCCCGCCTTGCCAACTTCCGCAGCAGCTTTGAATATCGGGTTACCGCCCGAATAATCATCGTAATACTTAAAAGCATCCTCTAATTTGCCAAGATAGGCGTAAGAATTGGCAAGGTAAATTTTTGCCGCTTCACCGTTTTCGGTGCCTGAGTATTCTTCAACAATTTTCTTCAACCCCATCAGCTTTTTGGCGGGGTCGCCGTCAATAGCCTGTTGATAAGCACCCGATTCAAACTGAGTAAGAATAGCCGTTAAAGCAGTTGCGGCTTTCTCATTGTTTTCTTTTTGATTCATATTGTAAAAAAAGACAGCAGCAATAATAATCACAAGAGCAGCCGCGCCGCCAAATACAAATTTTTTATTCTCCTGAAACCAGTCCTGCACTTTATAGTACAACTCAATGGATGCGTCTCTTTTACTTTCTTTAGTTTTGAATTTATGGATGCTTTTAGCCATCACAAGCCTTTCTAATTTCTAAAAATTCCGAACAACAAAGATAAATGTAATTTATTTAAATTCCTACACGAATATGATTTGAATATATCCAACCTTTCCCATTAACCATCACTTCCACCCTGTAAACGCCCTTTTCCCCGGTAAAAAAATCTGCTTCATTTCCGGTTACGGTTCCGGCCACCTCCCCGTTTTTAATCAGCCTAAGTTCTGCGGTGTGATGTGCCGGCACAGAAACTTTAAAATTCACCCCGTTACATTGGGGAATTGTATCCCCCATGTTATAGGTTATGCCCTCTTGTTCCGCAAAAAATTTGAAACCTTTCGCACTACCGTGATAGTAGTTAGCAACAAAACTTCGCCCTTCTTTAAGAGCCTCAAGAATCAATTTTTCAAAATACTTTTGTCTCGTTTTGTCTTCGGTGGGTTCAATTTTTTCGGGAAGTAAAACATAAGTTCTGATCGAACGGTACAACACTTTATACGGAAACACTTCAACTTCCACAAACCCCAGCAGGTTAACCCGATGAGCGTGTGCATCAATACCGCCAATTCCGGGCACTTTTCTCGTTTGGTTCAGCTCATCCCACACATCTAAACTTTCCTGCGGCGGCTTTTCAACACTTCTGAGTGGGTGCACAAACGACTGATACTTGTTCTGCTCGGTCAGGTTTTCCATCCATACAGACATGTGGTTCCAAATCTCAATGCCGGTAAAATCGGTAGTATCCCAATCCGTCCACGGGTAAGGCGGGTGCTCTTTCATCGAGTTTCTTTTTTCGTGTGGGTGCGCCAGAAAGCCAATGCCGCCGGCTTCTTTCACCTGCTTAACATATTCGGCGGCGGGAAGGCGGGTGGAAAATGTTTTCTCCGTACCCAGCGCCAAGTAATGGTTTTTGTTCTCTTTATCATTAATTTCACAACCGACAATTAAAAGGGTGTTCCCGTAAAACCCTTCGTAACCTTCATCCTTTGCACGGAGCGTGTTGTGGTCGGTTAAAATTATAAAATCCAAACCGGCTTCGTTTGCAAGCGCGGCAATATCCTTCACATCCCCCGAACCATCAGAGAATTTTGAGTGAATGTGTAAAGAGCCAGAGTAAACAAACAAAACAGTATCTTTCCCGGGTCGCTAATTTTCGTCCCGAACGCCTGAGCAGCCGGGATTAAAACTTAAATTCATCAATAATTTTTTGTATTTCAGCCGAAGAAAGAGTTTTTTGTCCGGGTTCAGTGCCTCCTGCGCTCTCAGATTTCCCCTTTTTTTCTGCGCTTTTTTGTGCAGCTTTTTCAGTTAAATTACCCGAAAACGGTTCGTTTATCACCGGGTTGCCTGCACGGGCACGCAGCCTTTCTTCAATCTCGTTGATATAACTTTGCGCTCCGGCTGTTGTTGCGCCAAATCCTCCGGTATTCAATCCGCCTGCATCCAATCCGCCAACTGCACTTCCCGGGTTAACGGGGTTAGTTTCAAACGCTAAGTATTTAATATTCATCAGGTGTTTTGCGGAAACATTCTCCGATACAATCGAACCACCCCATGTTCCGGGACCCAAAGTCAGCGAAGGAAGCAGTGCCGTTGTGTAGCCAACCGCCCCAATTGCCGAAACTGTGTTGCAGATTATACGAAATGCCGGTTTTTCCAACGCAAACTTCATTATAATATCTTTATCGTTCGAATGGATTGCCATCGTATGCCCCACCCCGCCAAACTGCAACAAATCGATGCATTTATGGCAGCCTTCAAGCCAACCGTCAACCGTGTAGAACGCAACAATTGGTGAAAGTTTTTCGTAAGAAAGGGGCTCACTTCTGCCCACTTCATCACACTCTGCAACCAGAACTTTTGTGGTTTCAGGAACTGAGAACCCGGCATAAGTTGCTATCCAAACCGCCGGTTGCCCAACGATTTCGGGATTAATCCGCCCTTTGGTGAGAATAGCCGCAGCCAATTTTTTCTTCTCTTCCGCGTTGACAAAATAGCAACCGGCTGCTTTTGCTTCCTGAATCACTTGGTCTTTAACCGGGCGGTCAACAACCATCGCCTGCTCTGAGGAGCAAAGGGTTCCGTTATCAAATGTGGTACCGTAAACAATATCCCGCACCGCTTTTTTAACATTTGCAGTGCGCTCGATGAAGGCGGGTACATTGCCCGAGCCAACCCCATAAGCGGGCTTTCCTGAGCTGTAAGCCGCACGAACCATCGGCGTGCTGCCGGTGGCAAGAATAACACCGATATTTTTATCGTGCATCAGTGCGTCGGTTCCTTCTATTGTGGGTGCCGTCATGCAGTGTATTAAGCCTTTTGGTGCTCCCGCGCTTTCGGCTGCGTCGCTCAAAACCCGAAGTGCGTCAACCGTGCAGTTCACGGTGCGCGGATGTGGAGAAGCAACAATTGCGTTTCGGCACTTCAGTGAGATAATAGCCTTAAACATAGCTGTTGAAGTTGGGTTGGTTGAAGGCACTAAGGCTGCCACAACCCCCATCGGTTCGGCAATTTTCAACACCTTACCACCGTGAAGGCTCTCGATAACACCGCAAGTTTTCAGGTCTTTTATCGAGTCCCAAACATTTTTTGTAGCAAACTGATTTTTAATAACCTTATCCTGCCATTTTCCGAAGCCGCTTTCTTCACTTGCCATTTTTGCAAGCCGCTCAGCCTGAGCAAACCCGGCATCCGCCATAGCTTTCACAATACGGTCAACCTGTTCCTGCGAAAAGTGTTTAAATTCCAGCTGCGCTTCTTTCGCTTTTCTCGAAAGGTCGCGTGCTTCCTGAATCGACAGAAGGTCTTTATCGATGTTCATCTGAATTTCCTTAAAAAATCTCGAACCGAAATATATCGATATTCACCAATACAGTCAAAGGCATCTCGTTACGCCGTTGATATTTAATTCACTTTTTTCCGCTTTTTGTTGAAGTGCAGCTGTGCAAAATTGCCCTTATCTCCGGTCAGTCTAAGGGCAGCCGGTGCCATAAATTCACCTTTGTGCTTCTGTTGAAAGATAGTAAATTTGTGGTTACAAATTTTGAAATTTTTGAGCGCTGTTTCTAAAGGAATACTCGACCTGTAAAATGCAAATTTCAAAATTACTATTAAAGAAAAACAGGTTCCATAAAACGCACAATTCACAATCAGTGATTCTGAGAAAAGTAATATTAATAAACGCATTAACCATGAAAAGCACTATCCGTGAAAATATTAGAAGCACTATCCGTGAAAAGCATTACCAATAAGATGCGCACGAAATAACGAACCCGATGTTTTATGCAAAGAAAGGCAACAATTGAACGAAAAAACTGAACTGTTAGAAATTTTTGAAAACAAAAACGCACACAGAGACTACAGAATTATACATACCGCACACGAATTTACCTCAGTTTGCCCAAAAACGGGGCACCCTGATTTCGCCACGATGACTTTTGAATATATTCCCGAAAAATTTTGTGTTGAATTAAAATCACTGAAACTTTACCTCCAGTCGTTCCGAAACGACGGTATTTTCTACGAAAATGTTACAAACAGAATCGCCGACGATCTTATCGGAATGCTTCAGCCGCGATATTTTAAACTTACTGCTAATTTCACGGTGCGGGGTGGCATCTCTTCAGTGATAATTGTTGAACACAGGGCTGAGGGTTTCAAAGGGTAAACTTAAATGCTTTCTGACAACCAAACCGGAGTTAACCGACACAAAGAACTCGTTCAGAAGTTCTTCCCGATCAAAGAGATTGTAGCCAACGGTTTGGGTTGTTCATACAGATTCAGCCTTGAGGTTGAGCGATTAATTGCCAATGCGGCTGAAGCAGATCACTTGAGTTTTGCCGTCGTCTCAGGTGGTTCACTCGCTCGAAGAGAACTTTCTCCTTTCTCTGATATTGATATTACAATCATTACCGCTGATTCTGCAAAAGACCACGACGAAATTTCGCGGTTTATTGCAAAAATTTGGGATTCGGGGTTGGATATCTCGCACACTGTGAGAGAAATAGCCGACATTTCCCGCTTCGCGATCGAAGATATTCACACTTTCACTTCCCTGCTTGAAACATCCTTCATTTGCGGCGAAAAACAAGTTTATGAAGACTGGCTAAGCGCCATTTCTGAAGTTTTTACGCCCGCACTTAAAATGCAGCTTTTCCGTGACCTCGTTGAAGACATGGAAAAAAGGTACGAAAAACACGGTGCTTCAAACAAAATGTTGGAGCCGAATGTGAAACTTTCAAACGGCGGGCTGCGCGATTTTCAACTGCTCGAGTGGATTTATATTCTCGCAACCGCAAAGCCTTTTGAAAGAATTGAGGGAATTTCACAATCTGAAATTTTTATCAACACAATTTTTGAAGAAAAACCTTTCCCGATAAACGAAATCACAAAGCTGCTCAGAAGTTATAAGTTCCTGATTACTATCAGGGACCTTTTACATGCTCTTGCAAACAGGAAGAACGACCGCCTCGATTTTGAAGCTCAGGAAAAAGTTGCCGCAGCAATGGGCTATGAAGGGGGTTTTCAGCCTCTGATGAAAGACTATTTTGCCGCTTCTGCAACCGTTAACAGGTTTTTGAAATCGTTCATTAAACGCTACAGCAAAATTCTTTTCCCGCTGCCAAGCTCACTGCTGGCAATAGAACTTGACGCTAATTTTTACACTATCGGCGACATGCTCTACTCAAAAAATGAAGAGTTCTTAAACTGTGATTGCATTATGAGAGCCTTCAACTATAAAAGCAAAAACGGGTTTCAGTTCGATGAAAAACTGCGCTCAACAATTCTTTCAAGTCTGGAACAAAAACAGTTAGAGTGGACGCCCCGAAGTTCATACTTTTTCAAAAATATTCTGCTTCAGAAAGAATTTGTCGGTTCTACACTCTTCGGAATGCACGAGCTTGGCGTACTCGGCGCACTAATCCCCGAGTTTGAAGAACTAACCGGATTTATTCAACACGGTGTTTACCACAGCTACACTGCCGACGAGCACACCATTATTGCAATAATGAATGTTGAAAAACTTCAATACGAGAAATCAAACCTCGGGCGGCTTTTTAACTCAATTGAACGACATGACCTCTTATACCTTGCGCTTCTGTTTCACGATATCGCGAAACCTATAAATGTGGAAGGGCACGAATTACTGGGGGCTGAAGTTGCGGATTCTTTCATGCAAAAGTTGGGTTATCCCGATAGTGACATTGAAACCGTTAAATTCCTCATCCGCAGCCACCTTCTGATGACGAAAGTTGCATTCAAGCGGGACCTTAACTCACCGGAGACTCTGAACTCTTTCATTTCACATTTCACTAACATAACGGAATTAGACTTACTCTACCTGATAAGTTACGCTGACCTTACCGCAGTAAACACTGCTCTGTGGACTTCGTGGAAAAACGAGTTGCTGAGCGAGCTTTACAGAAAATCGAGAGAACTTATAATTGAAGAAATAACGGCGGAAGACCTGCTCTATCAAAATTCTAACCCGGAAGAGGATAAAATTCTTGAGTACTCCGATTCCATTTCCCGGGAAAATGTCCGTTCGCACATCCGGTCTTTCAACGATCCCTCGTATGTTACAAACTTTACCGAAGAGGAAATGGCGCGCCACATCGAGGGTATTTTATCGGGAGCACCTATTACGGTGCTTTTTAAGCAGAGTGATAGTTTCACGAATGTTACCGTGATTACCTTTGATGACGAATCGCTCCTCGCAAAACTTTGCGGCGTTTTCCTTATTAACGATGTGAATATCCACGACGCCCGCATCTTCACTCGAAAAGATAAAATTATAATCGACAACTTCAATGTAACCGACTTTTCAACCAACAAGCCGATTGATGAAACAAAATTTGAAGAACTGCGGTCAGATTTTCTGCAGATGGAAGCGGGGATGCTCCAGCTTGCAACTGAGCTTACAAAACACAAGTCGAAGTGGTGGCGATTGGAAAATAAATTCTTCAAGAAACCGGGGCGGGTCAGCGTTTCTTTTGAAGAATCAAAAAAATACACCATAATTGATATTCACTCACCCGACCGGCTTGGCTTTCTATACACGGTTACTTCCAAATTAAATGACCTCGGATTAACAATCTATTTTGCTAAAATCAGCACGATGGGGAGCGATATCGTCGATTCTTTCTATGTTTTGGACCCTAACAATAAAAAAGTTGCAAAAAATTTCTATGTGGTGATAGAGGAACAGTTAATTCAGTGCGTTAACGACCTGCTGTAACCCCTGAAAATTGACAGATAAAGGATTTTATGACTGACCCTAATGCTTCCAATATGACTGATCCTAATGCTTCCGGTATAACCAACCCAAAAGCAAACGAATTGACTGACACTAAGGCACACGAATTGACTGAACCCAAAGCACCCGGTACAACCGACCCAAAAGCGCCAATTGGAATATTTGACTCAGGAATTGGCGGGCTTACCGTAGTTAAACACCTGATTGATGCACTGCCTAATGAAAACATTGTTTACTTCGGCGACACAGCCAGGGTGCCTTACGGCTCTAAATCGAACGATACCGTGATTGAATACTCGATTCAGGATGCCGCCTTCCTCATGGAGTTCGGCGTGAAGGCAATTGTAGTTGCCTGTAACACTGCTTCTTCAGTTGCTTTGAATCAACTGCGCGAACGCTTTTCGGTTCCGATAATCGGAATGATAGAACCGGGCGCAAAATATGGGCTTGGTTATACATCCAACGATAAAATAGGTGTAATCGGGACAAGAGCCACTGTAAACAACAAAGCTTATTCAACAAAAATTGCGGAACTTGACGGGCAGGTAACCATAATCGAGCAGGCGTGCCCTCTGTTTGTTCCATTCGCTGAAGAAGGGTGGATAGATCACCCGGCAACACGAGCTGTTGCAGCAGAGTACCTTAAGCCTCTGAAAGATGCGGGGGTTGATACATTAATTCTCGGCTGCACTCACTACCCCATTTTGAAAGATGTTATTAAAGATGAAATGGGCAGTAATGTTAAGTTGGTTGATTCAGGAATTGCCGCCTCGTACGCCGTTGTGAAAGAACTGACCGAACGGGGTTTACTTAACCCGGAAAATACCCCCGGCGACGAAATATATTATGTAAGTGATATTCCCGCTACTTTCAGTTTTGTCGCTTCTCTTTTTCTTGGAAGAGAAATAATCAAAATAAATAAAGTAGAGACTGACTACATCTCCTCTCTCTTTTCAATGAACAAAAATTAATTTTTTCTTGTTTTTTCTGACATAAAAGAATTTTTTAACAAGAATACTTTTTTGTTAGTTTTAACTTTATTATATTTGTTATTGCTATTTAGACTTAATCTAAGTCTAATTTTCGATCAATAACTAAATATACTAACAAAACAAGAAAGAAAATAAATGAACAGAGCAACCTTCCTGGTAATTACAGTTTTTGTGCTCTCGTCCCCTGCTTTTGCGCAGGATGATTTTTTCACCCCCACTACTACAGTTAGTGGCTACGGTGAATTGCACTATACTAATTCAACTTCTGACTCAAAAAAAGCCACTAAACAGTTGGATTTTCACAGATTCGTCCTCTTTTTTGGGCATTCTTTTTCTGAAGAATGGTCTTTCAAATCTGAATTTGAACTGGAACATAATTTAGTAACCGGCAAGGACGGCGAAATTGAATTGGAGCAGGCGTATCTCTCTTACACTCCATACCCTTATCTGGGTTTCAGGGCGGGCGTTGTGCTCGCTCCCGTCGGGATAATCAACGAAATTCACGAGCCTCCCACTTTCTTCGGTGTTGAGCGCCCCGAATACCACAACGCCATTATTCCAACTACATGGTTTGGAAATGGTGTTTCAATTTTTGGATCGCATAAAGGATTTGAGTACCAATTAAACGCCATGGAAGGGCTAAACAGCGATAAATTCTCAACTTCAAGCGCCATCAGAAGCGGCAGATACAAAGGGTTCAAACCCGATGCCTCAAACTTACTCTATACTCTCAGATTAGACTATAATTTCAACTCTCACCTGAAAGCCGGGGTTTCTGCTTCTTACAACAAAGCAAAAGGCGACACTTCACAAACTGAGTTTAACCTGCTTGAAGCCCACGCAAGATATCAACAGGCAGGGCTTTACGCTGCCTTCGAAGCCGCGCAAATTTCGTACAACGCCGGTGCAATGGAATCTTCTCTCGGATATTATGCTGAAATTGGGTATGACTTCGGGAAACATTTCAAAACGGATTGGCAATTCATCCCTTTCTTCAGATATTCCTACTACAACACAGCGGCAAAGGTCAGAAATGCAAATCTTGACCCTGACAAATTCGGTTACAACCTGATTCAATTCGGGATTAACATCAAGCCGCTTACAAACATTGTTATAAAGGCTGACTATCTTTCAAAGAAGCGAGTTTCCGACAGTGACGAAACCCGAACCTTCAGCCTTGGCGTAGGATATATGTTCTGATGAACAGATTCTCTTTTTTGAAATTCTCCTCGATCATCTTTTTCTGCCTGTGTACCCTGGTACACGGGCAGGAAATTAAAAAAACTACGGAAGCTCTGCTTCGGAACCAGTTTGGGAAGTCAACTTCTCTGAAAGAGCAGAAATATACGATACCTGCAACGGCTAAGAAAAAAGCTGAATCCGCCGCAAAACAGAAGTTTAATAACAGTTTTATCTATATTTATACCGCATCAGTTAACGGAGCAGTCAAAGGTTACGGCTTCCTTGATAATGTTCAGGGGAAAGCGATGCCGATTACTTTTTTAGTGATTTTTGATACCAAAGGAAATATCCTTTCTTCTGCTATTGTGAAGTATCGCGAGCAATACGGAGGCGAAGTGGCGGATAAAAACTGGAACAAACAGTTCAAAGGGAAAAATTCTTCTTCTGATTTCACGGTCGGGAAGTCGATTGATGCCATCTCGGGAGCAACAATTTCCGTAAATTCTGTTACCAGAGGAATTAAAAAATTAGCCGTTTTGTTCCGTGAAATTTTTTGAATGTGAAAACAGGCAACCGTATTCCGTGAAATTTTTTGAATGTGAAATTGTTGAATTTGTTGCCGGTTGTAATTTTTCGATGTAAAAATGTGTTTGCAGGGATAGCACCTTGAAATTTTCTGAAATTAAAAAATTTGAAATTGTACCCCGTTGAAATTTTCTGAAATTCAATTATATCAATTACCCCGAGAGGTTAAAACATTCCTCGCAGCATTTCTGATACTGCTTTCAGCAGCTGTTGCGATAGGTTTAGTCTATTTATATCATACCACAAACTACACCCCTGAAATCGCCGTTAAACACTACAATGGTTCGCAAAGTGAAAATGTTGAGGATGATTTTGAAATCCCTGACAGTTACGAAAAGCCAATTTCCGAGTTGATGATTACCACACATAACCACTTCTTCGGGTTTGCGTTCATCTTTTTTGCTCTGGGTGCAATATTTTGGTTTAACTCCACAATCACGGGTTTTTGGAAAGGGTTTTTGATGGTCGAGCCGTTAATTTCAACCCTGTTCACCTTTGGGGGTATCTGGTTGGTTAGGTTTGTGCACCCGGGGTTTATTTATCTTACCGTGGTATCTTCCTCCTTAATATACATCTCTTTTGCAGTGATGGCAATAGTTGCGCTTTATGAACTGACAGTAAAAAAATAGGTTACAACCGGGATGTGTTGCCTCATTTCAAAAAGCGGTTGAACCAGTCACCCACTTCTTTGTACCAAAAAATCGAGTTTTGCGGTTGCATAACCCAATGATTTTCATCGGGGAAGTAAACCAACCTTGCGGGCACGCCTTTACCTTTTAGAACGCCATAAAGCTCAAGCCCCTGCGTAACCACAACACGATAATCTTTTTCGCCATGCACAACAAGCATCGGCGTGATGAAGTTTTCAGCAAAATTTGCGGGGCTGTATTTGTTAACCTGCTCTTTGTTGTACCAGGGTGCTCCGCCGTAAGCCCGTTCACGGAAGTGAGTCATATCTGAGGCGAATTGCCCGTAAAAATTGTAAACACCCGCATGGGAAACCAAAGCGGAAAACCTGCCCGTTTTCCCGGCGATATAATTGACCAAATAACCGCCGTAACTTCCGCCGGCGGCACCAATTCTGTTTTCTCTGATGAAATCAAACTCGTCGGTGAGGTAATCAGTGGCTTTCATAATATCGGTGTAAGGCATATCGCCGTGCGCTCCCACAATCGATTCCGCAAACTTTTCGCCGAAGCCACTGCTGCCGTGGAAGTTAACCATTGCAACAACATATCCCATTGCGGCAAAAACCTGCGAATTCCAACGATAGTGGAAATTATCGCTGAAAGCACCGAGGGGCCCCCCATGAATGAGGTGTATCATCGGATACTTTTGCGTTTTATCAAAATTTGGCGGATAAATCATAAACACCTGAACCGAATCCCCTTTTGCTCCCTCGAACCAGTGTTCTTCAAATTTGCCAAACTCAATCTGCGAGGTGAGGTCTTTGTTAAGGTCAACCAATTCCCGGGATGTTCCCGTCGTGGGGTCAACAGCGACCACCCGTTGCGGAGTTGAATTATTATTGTTCAGAAAATAAACAACGGAGCTATCCGGTGCCAAGCCACTGTTTGTACCCTCAGCAAACACTTTCTGAAAACCGCTGCCGTTAGGGCTAACGCTGAAAACCCCGGTTCTGCCGCGATAGTCTGCGGTAAAATAAATTTTTCCGACTTTATGATCCAAAGTAAATTCGTTAACTGAAAGATCTATATCTTTTGTAAGAAGTGTATCCGAGTTAGCTTCTATTTTGAATCGTGCAATTTTTTGGTTCTCTGCTTCCAGATTGGGGTTTGTTGTTTTCAAATAGAAGATAAATTTTCCGCAGGGTGAAAATTGCGGTGCCCCATCACCGGCACGGTTATCCGGAGTTATGTTTGTTACCTTACCCGATCCGTCAGCCTCCATAAGAAAAAGGTCGAAGTTCAAATCGGTGAAGTAAGGTTTAGGGGTAACATTGGCGGAAAAGACAATCTTTTCACCGGTGGGTGAAATATCATAATCGGCACCCGAGCCGCTTACGCTTAACATAGCGGTGCTTTCCGGGGTAAGGTCGCTGACTTTGCCTGAGGCAATTTCAACTGAATAAATATGGGTAACGAAGCCATCGGTCAGCCAGCTATCCCAGTAGCGGTAGAATCTGTCTTCCGTAACTTTCGCTGAAACTTTACTCTCTTTTTTCGCTTTAAGCAGTGTTTTAAGTGTGTCTAAGTTTCCGCGGGCTTCCGGCAATGTGTTCGAAGCAAAGGCTAATTTATCACCGGAAGGGAACCATTTAATTGACTGTGCCCCCATCGGCATTTCAGTTAAACGGGTTGCTTCTCCGCCATCCCGTTCGATTATATAAATCTGCCCCGCTTCATCACTTTCCCGTTTTGCAACAAATGCAATTTTTTTTCCGTCGGGCGACCACACGGGTGAGCTTTCGCTCCCTTTTCCCGAGGTGAACTTTCTGTATTCACCTGTTTTCAGGTTCAAAAGATAAAGGTCACCCGTTGATTCGTTCTTAGCGGCATTCCAAGTGGTAACGGAAAACAAGGCTTCGGTTTTCTCCGGGTTCACTGAAAACGCACCGATTCGTTTCATTTTCCAAATCTCTTCGGCGGTCAGAAGTTTTTTCTCCTGCGGAAGAACTACCGAAAAAAGTAAAATTGCAAATATCAGTGAATATCCGAAGCGCATTATTTCCTCTTAAAACTGAATCTAAAAAAATAACCCAGAGTGACCTTTCACTCAAAAAAATTAACCTTATTTTATTTATGCTGTTTACTGATTAAAACGGGCTGTTTGTTTAAGCTGCTGCCCTATCCAAGCCGTTCGCTTATTTTTTAAGCTCGCTTATTTAAGGTGTTTAATCTTCAATTATTTAATAAAAAAACAACTACCTTAGTTTATTCAAGACATTTTGGACATATTCATCCCTGAACACACCCTGCCCTGTGTAGTTCGTGTAGGAAAAAACTTGTTTTCCCAGGTCGCGAAGTCGCTGATCGGTCGAACTAATCCTTGCGATTGGATCAGGGTGGGTTGAAAGAAATGTCTCTATTCCGCCCGAGTTTGAACTTACCAAGCCGTCGGCTTTCATCTTTTCGAAAAAGAATTTGACCCCACCGGGGTAGTATCTTGTTTCCGCCAGATAATCAATCGAATATTTATCGCTTTCATCTTCATCCGAACGGCTGTTAGCCAGTAGAGTAAGCCCCACAAACAAGTTAGCGGCAATTTCCACAAACTTACTTGGGTTTTCACCCATCACTAAACTTAGCAGCATACTCAACCCGTACTGAGCTGTCATTCTTTTCGTTGCGTGTCTTCTCTCTGCGTGGGCTATCTCGTGCCCTAATACACCCGCAAGCGCCGCTTCTGAATCAAGATACTTCAACAAACCGGTGTAAACATAGACTTTTCCACCCGGCAGGGCAAATGCGTTCAGAATATCAGGACGATCTATAATTTCTAACTGATATTGATAGACCTGTTTTTTCTGTATAGCGTTTACTGAAAGAATATGGTTAAATATCCTTTCGGTAATATATTGCTTCACAGAAGGATCACCACGAAAAACCGGGTATTCAGTTTGATTCGTAGCAATTTCTGCCGCTACATTCGCACCAAGCGCAACATCATCAGCATCCGAGAAGATGTTCAGCCCACCAAGATCGGAACAGGATGAAGCGAAAAATGTGAAGGAGATAGAAAGCACTACTGCCCCGTAACGAGCGAGTTTCATTTTAACCTCAATATTTTGTTATTTGTTCTCATTTTCTTTTACTGCATGCCACAATCTATTGACTAAAGCCTCGATGTTCAACCCCGTTGCAGATGAAATAACCAACGGTTTGCCGTTATAGCCTTTAATTTTTCTCTTTTGAAGAGCTACTAACTCTTCCTCCGGAAGGGTATCTGCTTTTGTCAAAGCAACCAATTTCTTCTTTTTTGCGAGTTTAGGACTAAAATTTTTCAGTTCTTTCATCAGAGTCGCAAAATCTGCATCGTAATTTTCCGAAAGAACATCGATAAGAAAGAGCAAAATCCCCGTTCTTTCAATGTGTTTCAGGAATTGCAACCCCAACCCTTTCCCCTCACTTGCCCCTTCAATAATTCCGGGAATATCCGCAACCGTAAAAGAGTCGTAATCACCAACTCTGACTATTCCCAAATTTGGTTCCAAGGTGGTGAATGGGTAGTCTGCAATTTTTGGTTTTGCTTCTGAAACCACCGAAATAAAAGTGGATTTCCCGGCATTGGGAAAGCCAACCAGCCCAACATCAGCCAGAAGTTTAAGTTCCAGTTCTGCCTTAAAAGATTCCCCTTTTTTGCCCGGTTCGGCAAAACGGGGTGTTCTGTTAACGGGCGTTGCAAAATTTGAGTTCCCCTTCCCCCCTTTACCTCCTTTTGCTAATAAGTGAGTTTCACCCGCCTTATTAACATCAATCACCACTTCACCCGTATCGGCATTTTTCACAATAGTGCCAACCGGCACTTTAATCAGCAGGTCTTCACCTTTCTTTCCGTCTTTCAGCGAGCTGCCACCGGGCTGACCGTTACCGGCATGATACTTTTTCCTGTATCGGAAATCAAGAAGTGTGTGCAGATTATGGTCGGCATATATATAAACAGAACCGCCGTCTCCTCCGTTCCCTCCGGATGGACCTCCCTTAGGCACATATTTTTCGCGCCGGAATGCCACCGCTCCGTCGCCGCCTTTCCCTGCGGAAATATCAATGCTTACAAAATCAATAAACATAATTAACCGCCGAAGGCTTTTTCGGTCTTATCGGTGAGCAAACGGGCGTATTTGTTCTTTTCGTTCAAACCCGCATTTGTGAAAATAATAGAGAGAAAATTTTTGGCTTCCGTTATTGAACGGCACCTGTCTATTCTTTCTATACACCCGAAAAAATCGTTGTGGTCGCCGTCAAAAATGTGTTGAATAATTTTCAAACTTTCGTCCTCGTTCAAAAGAGAGAGGAGGTTCTTTCGTTGGAAAACGCCGGAAATCTTAGAGTCAACCCTTGGTGGAAAACTGTATTCAAACCTCTGAACCTTTTCTTCTTCAAAAATTCCGGAAGCAGTATCGTCGTGTATGGATGGTAAACTTGCAATTATTTCCTCTGCCTCCGAGGTATCAGCCACGGATGAAGAGCCTCTGTTGCCGGTGGGTACCTCGATGCCGGGGTCTGTAACCGGTTCAAACTCAACCTTTTTTTTAGATGGCTGAATAAATTCCGCTATGTTGTGAACCCCTGAAGTGCCGGTTGTTTCTTGTCTCCCTGTTTCTTGAGAGGTGCCCGTTTCGTGAGGAGCACCTGTTACAGCAGTAGCACGGCTTTCGTCAGCAGCACCGCCTGCATTACCACCACCGCCTGCATAACCACCCGAAGAATTTGCAACCACTGCAGAAGTGCTGCCACCGGGCAATTCCTCAGGTTTTAGCGGTGCAAGTGTAGGGCTTTGGTTTTTTATCAGACGGGTATTTTCAAAACTTGAATCAAAAACTGATTGTTCGTTGCCGGTTAAAATATCTTTAATCTTCCAAACGCTGAGTGTTTCTTTCCCCTCAAAACGGGGTTCCAACTTTGCAAACTGAGCACTTAACCCCCGGCTAAGGAGGAAAAACTTCATACAATTGATGTCTAAAGATGCCGGTTCTTCACCGAAATTCAGGAAGTGGCTTAGTGCGTCAACACCATCGGTGATAATCTGCACGAAATTGTTCTTAAAAAGTTTTTCGTTAACCCTAACCATTGTTTCATCGAAAGAACTCTCTTCAATTTTACCGGATTTATGCAGTTTATCGATTATATCTACATAATATCTATAGTAGTAGGTTCGGTTTTTAAGATCGTTGATTCTTTCATCAATCGAAAGATTAGGTTGCAGGAACAACTGTTTCTTAATCAACGAAACGGGATTAAACAGGTAGTTGAGGTTAAAAACAGCGGCTTTTTTCAGCCGAATGAGCAGCTCGCTTTTGCCAAAAGTTGGCGGGGTGCCCCCGCTTTCTCCGGTCAGCAGCATTTCCTCAGCCCAAAGATATTTGATAAACGAAGGATGAAGCCCCAGTTGCTCAAGCTCAGAAATAGTAAACAACGCGGCACCCGAATTTACGATTGCCTCCATGTTCCGTTTCAATAAACCTGCTGCTTTTTCTTTGTACATATCGTCTAAGCAAAAGGGCTGCCTGTTCAACTTAAATTGATTGACCGACAGCCCGTTACTAAATCATTTTCGTAATTCTAAGAAAGGCTTGCTTTCAGATACTCTTTATTGAGGAACCCAATATGAGCAACGGAAATTCCCTTAGGGCACTCTGCCTCGCAGGCATAAGTGTTTGAACAGGAACCGAAACCCTCTTTATCCATCTGAGCAACCATATTAAGAACGCGTTCTTTCCGTTCAACTTTCCCCTGCGGAAGGTGCGCCAGGTGAGAAACCTTTGCCGCAACAAAAAGCATGGCTGATGAATTCTTGCACGCTGCCACACACGCACCGCAACCGATGCAAGACGCAGCATCCATCGCAAGATCTGCATCTTTTTTCGGTATTGGAATAGCATTTCCGTCAGGTGCAGAACCGGTTGAAGCAGAAACGAAACCGCCCGCCTGGATTATCCTGTCGAACGCCGAGCGGTCAACAATACAATCTTTAATCACCGGGAACGGTTCGGCACGCCAAGGTTCAACGGTTATCGATTCACCATCCTTGAACGACCTCATAAACAGCTGGCAGGCAGTAACTTTTCGTTTGGGCCCATGTGGCTCGCCGCTTATGTGAAGGCTGCACATCCCGCAAATTCCCTCACGGCAGTCATGATCGAATGCAACGGGTTCTTCATTCTTAGCAATCAACTCTTCATTAAGAATATCGAGCATCTCAAGAAAAGAGGTATCCTCGGCAATGTCCTTGACAGAATAGTCAACGAACTTTCCCGGAGTGCTCGAATTCTTCTGACGCCAAATTTTCAAATTAAAGTTCATCTTTGCTCTCCTTTCCTATTTATAACTTCTCTGGCTTGGTTTGCAGTACTCGAATGTCAGCTCTTCCTTATGAAGTTCCGGCTGTTCATTCAAACCTTTAAATTCCCAAGCGGCTACATAACTAAAATTTTCATCGTCTCTTTTGGCTTCGTTGTCTTCGGTTTGCGATTCTTCTCTGAAATGACCGCCGCACGATTCCCTACGGTGAAGTGCATCGATGGCAATCAGTTCTGCGAGTTCGAAGAAGTCAGCAACTCTGCCTGCTTTCTCGAGTGACTGGTTCAGCTCGTTGGTGTCACCAAGCACCCGGACATTCTTCCAGAAGTCTTCCCGCAATTCTCTGATTTCGGAAATCGCCTCTTTCAGACCTGCTTCATTTCTGCCCATACCAACTTTATCCCATAAAATTTTACCGAGATGTTTATGGAAATAGTCAACTGATTTGTCGCCCTTAACCGACATTAATCTGTCGATTTTATCCCTTACATCTTTTTCGGCTTCGGCAAACTCCGGTGCGTCGGTACTAACTTTTGGAAGATCAGTTCCTCCGATGTACCCACTAAGCGTTGAAGGCAGCACAAAATAACCATCAGCAAGCCCTTGCATCAGAGCCGAAGCGCCCAACCGGTTAGCACCGTGATCTGAGAAGTTAGCTTCGCCGGCAGCAAAAAGCCCCGGGAGGGTTGTCATTAGGTTATAATCAACCCACAAGCCGCCCATTGTGTAGTGAACCGCAGGATAAATCCGCATCGGCACTTCATACGGGTTTTCATCCGTAATTTCCTGATACATATCGAAAAGGTTACCGTATTTTTCTTCAATTTTAGCTTTGCCTTGCCGTTTGATGGCGTCGGCAAAATCGAGATAAACCGCCATTTTCGAAGCGCCAACACCTCTGCCATTGTCGCACTCAAGTTTTGCAGCACGCGAGGCAACATCTCTGGGTACTAAATTACCAAAAGCAGGGTAACGGCGCTCTAAATAGTAGTCCCTTTCTTCTTCGGGTATGTCATTAGGTTTGCGCGGGTCATCTTTTTTCATCGGGACCCACACTCTGCCGTCATTTCGTAAACTTTCAGACATAAGAGTCAGTTTCGACTGGTGATCGCCACTAACGGGAATACATGTCGGGTGAATCTGCACAAAACAGGGATTACCAAAGAACGCACCCCGTTTATAAGCGCGCCAGATTGCTGTGGTGTTGCAACCTTTTGCGTTTGTTGAAAGATAGTAAGCATTTCCGTATCCGCCGGTTGCCAAAACAACCGCATCACCCGAATGGCGTTCTATTTCGCCGGTTACCATATCACGAACAATAACTCCTCTGGCTCTGCCGTCAATCACAACAATATCCAACACCTCGTGCCGTGCGTTCATTTTAACGGTTCCAAGCCCTACCTGCCTTGCAAGCGCACTGTAGGCACCCAGAAGCAACTGCTGGCCGGTCTGCCCTCTTGCGTAAAATGTTCTGGAGACTTGTGCACCGCCAAAAGAGCGATTATCCAGATAACCACTATACTCACGGGCAAAAGGTACACCCTGCGCAACACACTGGTCGATTATGTTAACGCTTAATTCTGCCAGACGGTAAACATTCGCTTCGCGGGCACGGTAATCACCCCCTTTTACGGTATCGTAAAAGAGCCGGTAAACCGAGTCACCGTCGTTTCTGTAATTTTTTGCTGCGTTAATACCGCCTTGTGCAGCAATCGAGTGAGCACGGCGGGCGCTATCCTGGTATGCGAAAGCCACCACTTCGTAACCCATTTCACCGAGCGAAGCAGCCGCAGCTCCACCGGCGAGACCGGTTCCCACTACAATTATTCTGTGTTTTCTCCGGTTTGCAGGGTTTACAAGTTTAAGATTGAACTTATGGTTGTACCATTTTTTTTCTATTGGTCCCTCAGGGATCTTTGCATCTAAAACCATCACTTACCTCCTAAGCCAATTAAAAAGAAAACCGGAATTATGGCGAATGCTAACGAAATTACAATTGCGAAAGTTGTGCCAAACCCTTTGATGAATTTTTCGTACTTCTTACCGAGAAGCCCAAAGGTTTGGAATGCGCTCTGGAAACCATGATTAAGGTGAAACCCGAGAATAATCATAGCAAAAATATAGAAACTTGACAGTAGTGGGTCCGTAAAAGCCGCTTTAACCAAAGTGTACATGTCAGTTTCACCCTGAAAACGGGCTTTCACAAAGAAATTAATCAGATGAATCACCACAAAAACAAAAATTAAACTGCCGGTCAGCATCATAGCACGCGATGACCAGCTGCTGTTTTTCGAGGGGCGTCTGTCACCGTAGGCAATCGGACGGGTTGCTCTGTTGCGAAAATAAAGCACCGTTCCGACTAAAATATGGAAAAAGAAGCCCAATACCAAACCTATCTCAAGAATACGAATTATCATACTTGTTGACATAAACTCGGAATATTTGTTGAATGATTCCTTCGCTACTTCAACATTTGGATTAAGAAGCTGCAGGTTTCCTGCCAGGTGCACCAACAAAAAAGAGATTAAAAAGAACCCTGTGAAACCCTGAATGAATTTCTGCCCCACAGAGGAAGTCAGGAACCGTAAAAACCATCCCATCACATTGATCTCCAAAAAAAAAATGAATCGCAGATGTTTAACAGATCAACGGCTTTCGAAATTTAAATAAAAAAACCGCTATAATCAAAATTTTCAAGTTGTAAAGTTATTAATTACGGAAGTTATAATCAATAGAACTATTTATCTTTTATTCCCCTTTTTCAAAAGCGGGTTTATTTGTTCTTATTTTTCTCTTAAAATAAACCCGCTTTGTATCGAATAACCGGCTTAATTACCAAAACTAAACGGCATCGAGAATGTTATTCGCGGCTCTATCCTCTTTTGAGGGGTATAGCCGACAACATTGTCGTTCGCATCGCGAACCGGTAAGAAAGTCCAGTGATAAACTAACGATACGGTCAGGTATTGATAAGGTTTATAGCCCACCTCAACATAAGCGTGCGAGCGATCGTCAGCTGTAAATATTTCCGATTCTGACTGAATCCCCGCTTTTTCGTAACCTGCAGTCAAAACATACTGCCCGTCTTTAGGCGAAAGGTCTGTTTTCAACTGAAGAATACCGCTGTGCGGTGTTTTATCCAATCTTTGGTAGCTTCCGTAGATGGTTGCGTAGTCAGCAACATCAGCTCTGAGAGCACCGAACCAACCGTTATCGGATTCCCCCATGTTATCCAACGACATAGCTTTACCGAAGCGTTCAACCTCGTACATCGAGCCGAAGTAACCGGCGATATATTTTCCTTCGTTGAATCTTCTTTCAAATTTGGTTGAAACGCTGAACAGCCCCATGCCTTTGAACCCGAGAACGAAACCTGCATTAAAGCCCGAACCGAAATCGTTCAGTTTTGTGTAAGTGCTGTAGAGTTTTAAGTCAACCACATCATTGTTTACAACGGGCAGCGCGAGATCGGCAGAAAATCCGGTCATTGCGCCTTTTTCTTCAGTACCGATCATATTGTTGGCGTTGTCATACACGGGCAGAACTTTTGCTTTTTTGTTGAAGTCACCGGCAAACGAAAGCCCCACTTCTAAATTGTTCAGAACGGGTATCTTTGCGGCACTTTCCGAAAAGCGAAGCGGTCTTACGAAACCTCTTATACCGGCTACACCTCCGGAGGCAAAATCACTGTACATCGACTCAAAACCCCACTTATCAAAATCGAGGTCAAGGTTAAAACCGGTTTTTCGGTCGTCAAAACTTATGGAGTTGTTATACATATAAATAAGGTTGCCTAACCCCAATGTGTAGTAATCAACGGTTCCAATTCTCGCATATATCGGTTCGTTTTTATGACCGTACCTGACATATCTGATAATCGAAAGAATCTGCGAGGCAGTCTTGTAGTTTTCGTCACGAAGTTTACCCTCGGGTGAAAATTCCAAGTTGAGATCAAGCCCCAAACCGAATTTTTTAAACCCGATATCCGGGGTCAGACGAATGTTATAATATGGCTTTTCATCAATCCACACCATACCGGCACCACCTCTGACATTACCGGAACCTTCACCCGGATATTTAATTATATCGGGGAAGTTTTCCATCTGTGCTTGCAGATTGAGTGTGAAAAAACCGATAACCGAAAAAATGAAAAATATTTTCTTCATTGAATCCTCAATTGTTATTTTTTCTCTTGTTTGCAAAATATTTAAAAATTACAATTTAATATATGTTTTTTATATTTGTTTCGGTGTTTTCTAAATCTAATTTTTTTAATTTTTAAGAGGTTATCTCTGTTAGCTTTAACTCGCCCGATAAATTTTATTATTACTTTTATCTCCGGTTTTTTGGCAGTATTAATTGCGCAAAACGGAATAATTAACGCAACGACCTTAGTATTCGGTTTTTTAATCGGCGGTTCGGCTGCGTTTGTTGCCGCCGGCGGAAATATCGTTAACGATATTATCGATCTTGAAACCGACAAAATTAACCGCCCCGATCGTCCGCTACCATCAGGAAAAGTATCCGTTAAAACCGCCACAAAGATGTACATTTTTGCAAAAATTTTCGGATTCTTTTTTGCTTCACTCGTAGGAATTTTGCCGGCAATTATTGCCGTGTTAACCTCTTCACTAATTTTCCTTTATTCGTTTTTACTGAAGAAAATTCCCTTAGTAGGTAACCTAACCGTTGCATTTTTCACCGGTTTGGTCTTTATTTTTGGCGCTTCGGCAGTCGGAAACTATTCGCACGCCATTTTTCCTTTTCTCTTTGCTTTTACGATCAATTTAATAAGAGAAATCGTAAAAGATGTTGAGGATATCGAGGGTGACAGAGCCACCGGCGTTAAGAGCCTGCCGGTTGTTTTTGGCATCGAGAAAACCAAAAATATTGCAGTTCAGATTTCGGTAACGCTGATAATCATGGTTTTTCTCCCATTTTTCTTCAAGGTTTACAAAATTGAATATTTGGTAATTATTGCTCTTTCGGTAGCCCCGGCATTGGTTTCTGTTATCAAAGAGATTAGAAGTGCTACCGAAAAAAAGAACTGGGGTGTAATAAGCAGAAACCTTAAATTTATTATGATTCTCGGGATTTTTGCAATCCTGATGGGGATTTAAATGAAATCCTTTGACGATCGTTACCGGGCGCAGTTTGGCACTTCGCTTCTTGCAGGCACAGACGAAGCCGGAAGGGGCCCATTAGCAGGTCCTGTGGTTGCAGCTGCCGTTATTTTCCCCCCGGATTTTAACATGCCCGAAATCAACGATTCAAAAAAATTAACTGATAAAAAAAGAAGGGAGCTTCTTCAGCCAATTGTCAGCAACGCTTTAAGCTTTGCGGTTGTTACGGTTTCACCTGAGGAAATTGACAGAATAAACATTCTGAAAGCCTCGCTAATAGCTATGAAACAAGCGGTTGAAAGGCTTAACCAACAGCCCGGAATTGTGCTGGTGGATGGGAATAAAAAATTTGATTTCAAGGCACCACTTGTTGCCGTGGTAAAAGGTGACTCTCGTTCCCTTTCTGTTGCCGCAGCTTCAATTTTGGCAAAAGTGGAAAGAGATGACGAAATGATAAGACTGGATGAAGAGTGCCCTCAATTTGGCTGGGCGCAAAATAAAGGTTACCCTACTCGCAGACATATAGAGGCGCTGCAAAAATATGGTTTCACCAAGTACCACAGAAAAACTTTTATTGACCATATCGTAAATCCGGGCTTTTTTTGATTGATATTTTTTATATAACTACTGCTTATTAATTCTTTAACTACTTATTCAGGTTAAACTACAATCAAAACCTTTTTAAGAAATAAATAAATTGGAAGAACAACAACCTAAACCGGAAGATAATCAAACGAGATTGCGAGAAAATCAACTTAAATTGGAACATAATCAACCCAAACCGGAAGATAATCAACCCACTACGATTCGTTTGTTGGCATTGGATGCACTCAGAGGTTTCGCAATTTTAACCATGATTCTGGCTTCTGCTATCTCGTGGGGTAACCTGCCCGGCTGGATGTATCATGCGCAACTTCCGCCGCCAAACCATGTTTTCAACCCCACACTTCCGGGAATAACATGGGTTGACCTCGTTTTTCCGTTTTTTCTTTTTGCGATGGGGGCGGCAATTCCGATCGCACTTTCGAGAAAAATTAAAGAGGGCAAAGTAACGCCCGGGCTTATTTTTGGTGTACTAAAACGGGGTTTATTGCTGTTGTTTTTTGCCGTGGTGATTCAAAATATCCGCCCTACGGTTTTAAGTTCATCCCCCGACTTAAAAACTTATGCGGCAGCGCTCGCCGGGTTTGGACTCCTCTTTTTGGTGTTTTACCGCTTCCCCTCCTCTCTCTCAAAAACACGGGTTATTGCACTGCAAGGGGCAGGTTATGCGGGAATTGTTGCCCTTCTGGCTTTTTGGTCTTTCCCGGAAGGCGCGGGATTCAAACTCACCCGTTTTGATATTATAATCGCTGTGTTGGGCAATGTTTTCGTCGCCGGTTCAATCATCTGGTTGTACACCCGCAAAAATTGGTTGTGGCGGCTTGGCATAATGGCTTTGCTTTTTGCAATAAGGCTTTCCCACAACACCGGCACCGGGTTTATTGCAGATATTGCGGCTTTGCAACCTACGGGACAAGTGTTCAACCTAAATTTTTACAAATATCTTTTCATCATAATTCCCGGGACCATTGCCGGTGATCAAATGCTTGAAATGATGAAATTACGCGTCATCTCTGCAGAAAATATTTCTGCCAAACTTAAACTTAAGGCAGCACTTATAATTGCAGTTATGCTTGGCTTTATTTTGGTTTCATTGGTAAGTTTATACAACCGATGGGTGTGGCAGGGGTTTGCAGCAGGCGGTTTTCTTATTTTTTGCGGGTATTTTCTTTTCAGGGGCTCTGAAGGCGATTATTTTTCTTCACTTAAAGAGTTTTTTAAATGGGGAGCTTTTTGGTTTCTGCTTGGGTTCCTGCTCGAACCCTTTGAAGGCGGAATAAAAAAGGACCTTTCAACTATGAGTTACTATTTTCTGACAACCGGTTTAGCTCTCTTTTTTGTGATTGGGGCTTCTCTTATAATCGACTTTTTCGGTTGGCGGAAAGGGCTTTCTCTATTGAATGATACAGGTCAAAACCCAATGATAGCCTATGCCGGCGGCGGAAATTTGATAACGCCGTTGTTTGGTTTGCTCGGGATAACATCTCTCTTTAACGAATACTTCACCACACCATGGCTTGGCTTCATTAAAGGAGTTATTTTCACACTTGCATTGGCTTATGCTGTAAGGCTCTTCACCCGCTACAAAGTTTTTTGGCGGGCGTAAAGCAATTTTGGACATCTGAAATCCACTCGTTTCAAAAACACATTATTTCCCAAAACCCTCGATTGGTGATTTGCAACACTAAACAGGTTTTAACACAAACAATCAACCACACTTCAGCCACACTTCTGAATTTTCATTATCTGTTATCTCCCTAAATATTAGTATATTTAGTGTTTAATAAAATTTCAATAATGAATAAAACAGACAGTGTAAAACAACGGGTTAAACATTATTTAGTACCCGAAAATTTTATTAACAGAGAGCTTAGCTGGATCGAATTTAACAAGCGCGTGCTCGAAGAAGCTTTCAACCAATCTCTGCCTCTGTTAGACCGTATAAAATTCATTTCGATATTCAGTTCGAACTTGGATGAGTTTTATATGATCCGTGTTTCGGGTATAAAGGAGCAAATAGAAGCAAACATTTCAGAATCCGCTATCGACGGTCTTTCACCAATGCGGACTTTACACGAAATTGAAAAAGAAGTAAGGCCCTTAGTGGATAACCTTCAGCAATACTGGGCTGACTACATTGTACCCGAACTTGCTGAAAACGGCATTTCTATTACAACCATTTCGGCTCTTTCAGAAATTGAAAAGAAGAAGCTCGATAAATATTTTGAAGAGCAAATTTTCCCCGTTCTTACACCGTTAGCACTCGATCCGGGGAGGCCCTTCCCCTACATTTCAAATCTTTCACTCAGTTTAGCCGTTACAATTTTAGACCCCGAGGGTGAAAACCGGTTCGCCCGTGTTAAAGTACCGGGGATTCTGCCGCGCCTGCTGAGAATAGATACAATTTTCAGCAGAGAAGAAAACAACGGCTCTTACGGTGACATCAGGTTTATTTGGTTGGAAGACCTGATCAGATCGAACATTAGTCGTCTTTTCCCAAAAATGACGATTTTAGACACCTATTCCTTCAGAATTACCCGCGACACAGATATGGAAATCCAGGAAGATGAAGCTGACGATCTGTTGGAGCAAATAGAGGAAAACATCCGGCAACGGATGTTCGGAAATGTAGTCCGCCTTGAAGTTGAGCACGAAATGCCGCAGTATATGTTGGATATTCTTGTAACAAACTTAGAACTGAAACCTTCGGATGTGTACCCGATTACTCCGCCTCTGGGGCTAAGCGATGTAATGAGCCTCTATTCACTTCCGTTCGGCAATCTGAAAGAAAAACCTTACATCCCAAGGCTTCCGAAGATATTTGAAGAAGAGAAAAACATCTTCCAAATTATCAAACAGAGGGATGTGTTGCTCCATCACCCTTATGACGCATTCAAACCTGTGGTAGAGTTTATCAAACAGGCTTCCCGCGACCCGGATGTTCTTGCAATCAAGCAAACGCTTTACCGCGTCGGCAGAAACTCACCCGTGGTTGACGCACTTATTGAAGCGGCGGAAAACAGAAAGCAAGTCGCTGTTTTGGTGGAACTTAAAGCCCGTTTCGATGAAGAAAACAATATCTATTGGGCAAAACAATTAGAAAGCGTTGGTGTGCATGTGGTTTATGGACTGATTGGGCTTAAAACACACGCAAAGATGACTTTGGTTGTCCGCCGTGAGCAACACCAGTTGTGTCGCTATGTGCATGTTTCAACCGGAAACTACAACTCGACTACGGCAAAACTTTACACAGATTTGGGGCTGTTCACATGCCACGAAGGTATATGCAACGATGTAAGCGATATTTTCAACATACTGACCGGATACAGCGCACAGTTGGAGTTCAGGGATGTGGCGGTGGCACCGATTAACCTGCGCCAAAAATTGGAATTTCTTATCGCACGCGAAATTCAACACGCAAAAAACGGAAACAAAGCCCGGATTATTCTGAAACTCAACTCGTTGGTTGACCAGGAGATGATCGGGCAGTTTTACGAAGCTTCCGCAGCAGGGGTGAAGATTGATCTGATTGTCCGCGGTATTTGCTGTCTGATTCCGGGTTTACCCGGCATTTCAGAAAACATAACTGTGCGCAGCATCGTGGGCAGATACCTTGAACACTCAAGAATTTTCTATTTCTTAAACAACGGCGAAGAAGAGCTTTACCTGAGCAGTGCTGATATTATGCCCCGCAACTTAGACCGCCGTGTTGAATTAATGACGCCCGTTTACGACAGAGCAATTAAAAATTACTTACGGAACTATGTGCTCGAAACTTACCTTAATGATAATATAAAGGCAAGGGTACTTACATCCGATAAAAAATATTCGTTTGCTGCCGGTTCAAATAACGAAGAACCGGCTGCTCAGGAAATGCTAATGAATCAACAATTCGAGTATCTAAATTATTAAAGGATAGTTATGGCTATAAATCAAGAATCAGTGCTTAAGGCTCTTTCGACCGTCATCGAGCCTGATCTGAAAAAAGACCTCGTTACGCTGAACATGATCGATAAACTTCAGATTGACGGAAACAACATCTCTTTCGATGTGGTGCTTACCACTCCGGCGTGCCCGCTTAAAGATAAGATGAAAAACGATTGTCTGATCGCTATAAGAAAAGAAATCCCGGAAGTTGGTGAGATTAATATTAATATGCCCGCCCGTGTTTCTTCCTTCAGTTCAAGGCAGAATATCGGCGGTTTCTTAGACAATGTTAAAAACACAATCGCTATCGCAAGCGGTAAAGGCGGCGTGGGTAAAAGCACCGTTGCAGTTAACTTAGCGGTTTCTCTCGCTTTGGAAGGAGCTAAAGTCGGGCTTATTGACGCCGATATTTACGGACCAAGCATTCCCCTTATGCTCGGTATCAACGAAAAACCGTTAGTTCGGCAGGTTGAAAACAAAATCAGAATTTTACCGCTTACGAAATATGGAATACAACTGATGTCAATCGGGTTTTTGGTTGATGATAATCAGGCGATTATCTGGCGAGGACCGATGGCTTCCGGCGCCGTTAAACAATTTATGACAGATGTTGACTGGGACGACCTCGACTACCTCCTGTTCGATATGCCTCCGGGCACCGGTGATATACAGCTGACTCTCTGCCAGGTTATCCCACTTACCGGGGCTGTTATTGTTACCACCCCGCAGGATGTGTCGCTTGCTGATGCCAGAAAAGCCGCTCAAATGTTTGAAAAAGTGAATGTACCCGTGCTCGGTGTCGTGGAAAATATGAGCTACTTTATTGCTCCCGATACCAAAAACAGATACGATATTTTTGGAACCGGCGGTGGCGAAAAGCTCGCTAAGGAATTTAATGCTCAGTTTCTTGGTTCTATACCTATAGACCCGAGGATAAGGGTGGGTGGCGATAAAGGCATTCCCGTCGTATATGATATACCCGACTCGGAAGAAGCGATGACTATTACCGACATTTCAAGAAACCTTGCGCAGCAAATCTCTATTTTCAACGCAAAACAGGGTGCGCAACAGCTTGAAATTATTTTAAGTGACGAATGAACGACGCATTGAACCAAAGAATTCTCATTGCCCTTGATAAAATCAGACCTTACCTTAAGGCTGACGGGGGCGACATTGAACTCGTAAATGTAACTCCGGACGGAATTGTGCAGGTAAGGCTGACAGGGGCGTGCAGCTCATGCCCGATGTCTCAAATGACTCTTCGCGCCGGAGTGGAAAGAGCTGTGATTCGGGAAGTACCCGGTATTAGAAGAGTGGAAGCAGTTCCCTGATCATAGGGAACTGATCACTCGTTTTATCGGTTATTCTCTTTATGGATTTTAACCGATAAAACATGATTAAAGAATCTCAATACTTAGACTTCCTGAACTCGTTAGTGCTTGGTGACAAACACCGGTGCCGTGAAATTTTTGTTTCGTTGGCTAATGAGGGCTGCGAGTTAGAGGATATTTATATCAATTTAATTCAACGGGCGCTTTATAAAATCGGAAGAATGTGGGAGAACGGCGAAATTTCTATCGCCGAGGAACACATCGCTTCCAACATCTCCGAATATTTAGTTGACATCTCACTCTCATATTTTGAAACAGCACCACCGTGCGGAAGATCGATAATTATCACGGGAATTGATAAAGATTTCCACGACATTGGCGCACGGATGGTTACAAACCTCTTCGAACTTCACGGATGGAGCACACGCTTCCTTGGCGGAAACACCCCTAAAAAAGATGTTCTGAATATGATAAAGCATCTTAAACCGAACCTTGTTGGCATCACTTACTGTATGTACATTAATTTCTTGCGGTTTATTGAAATGCTGGATGAAATAACATCTCTTTTCCCTGATCAAAAAATTATCGTGGGCGGGCAGGGGCTTTCATACGATGAGAATAACTCACTCGCTAAATACGAAAATGTTACCGCCACCAATTCTATAGAAGAAATAAAAAAGTTCATTCTCGATACCGGTTATTAATCTCCAAAGAATTTAAGTGCTTTTATTTGTTTCAAAAATTGCTGTTTCAATCTTTAAAACTACCGGTTATTAATTGCTAAAGAATAGTTAAAATTTCCTCATTTATCCGTAAATTTGGTATTGTTAATAATCCATATTGGTTATTAAGAAACCAAATTTATGATCCACGGAATTCAGAACCTTAACTTCTTCGATTTTTTAGCCACCGTTGTGAGCGAGTTTTTCTCCCGTCGCGAGATAAAAAATATTACAATAACAGTAGCCCTTCGGCAAATATTGTTCACCGGTTACGAGGCTCTTTCAATTATCACACTTGCTGCTGTTGCAGTTGGTGCGGTTATTGTTTTACAGGGGAACTCAGTTCTGGCGAGTTTTTCACAAAGCCCGATGTATTATTCGATTCTTGTTGCAATCATTCCGAGAGAGTTAAGCATTCTGCTCACCTCACTTATCGTAATTGCGCGGTCCGGTACGGCAATTTCCACCGAAATCGGCAACATGAACATTAACAATGAAACGCTTGCAATTTATTCTTTCGGCATTTCACCAATCGCTTACCTTGCTATTCCGAGAGTAATTGCAATGATAATTTCAGTTGTATGCCTGACTGTTTATTTTAATTTCGCAGCGTTTATGAGCAGTTGGTTCATCAACTACCTTTCTGACGGCGTTATACCAAGCCATTTCATTTACGAGCTGTTCACCACTATGAGCATAACAGATTTATTGATGGCAATAATAAAATCGTCACTTTTTGGTTTTTTTATCGGTGTTATCGCTTGTTACAACGGCTTCAAAGTTCAAAGTTCAATTACCGAAGTGCCGCAACGAACCATCAAAACCGTGGTTAACTCCGTTTCTGTTATGGTTGTTTTGGATATTATTATCACTTCACTTTTCTATCTCTATCTGTATTAGTGACTTTATATTATGCACAAATTAATGCTAAACGAAGTTTCAGGTTATGATACGGATAGTGCAAGTTTTGCCCCAATAACGGCTGACTTTTCAGGCTTGAATCTTATTGGAATTGTTGCCGACCTTGAAGAAACTGCGGTCTCACTATTAAGGATAATAGCCGGTTTGATGCGTCCGGCAGCAGGTGAAGTGCTTTACGACGGCAGCGACATCTATTCGCTGACTGAGGAAAAGCGCTCAAAAATGATGAGGAAAACCGGGTATATTTTCGACACCGGGGGGCTGATTTCCAACCTGATGGTGATGGAGAATGTCTGTATCCCATACGATTTTGTTCATCCGGGCAATAATTATGAACAAAAAATGGAGAGAATCCGCTCACTTTTGCATATTTTTGACATTGACGAAAATATTCTTCAGAAACGCCCTTCGATGCTTAACAAGGGTGAGGTAAAAATGATCAATTATGTGAGAACTTATGCTCCTCAGCCTGAAATTGTTTTTATCGAAGCACCGCTCTCGAAAGTCAATAAGTTAAGGGAACACATAGTTGAACAGTTTATTCTTGATCTGGCTCTCGGCGAGGGTGTAACTCACTTTTTTGCGGCACAAAGGTTTTCTTCGTTAGTTAATTATGCCGACGCAATAATTGCGATAAAAAAAGAAGAAGCAACATTTTTCAAAAAAGAGGATGATATTCGCAACAGTTTCAATTTCCGGGAATTTTTCGACTTAGAGGATTAGCGTCTGATGGCGAACTTAAAATACACAAAAGTTTTTGTTTTCTCTTTCATATCCGTTGCTGTTGTGGCAGTGGTGATTTTCGTGATGTCAATTCTAATAAGCGAAAAAGTTTTTTCCGCAAAGCAACACTTCAAAGCTGCCTTTGCCGATGCTATTGGGCTCAAAGGCAATGTACCCGTTATGTTCAAAGGTTTTAAAATTGGTTACATAAAAGATTTTGAACTGCAGGAAGACAACCGGGTTTATGCCGACCTTTTAATCTACGAGGAATATGAGAAACTTATTAAAGAGAATTGTATCCTCTATAAAACAACCAACCCAATCTCTTCAGTTACGAGCATCCTGCTGTTAGCCGGAGAGGGGAAATCGAAGGGGGTGAAACCCGGAGCAATGGTATATGGCTTCGATACGCCGGAAGGAAAAACACTGTTACGAAAATACAACATTGGGTTTTCTGGCGATGCTATAAGTTCGCTTATGTTCAAGTTTGACGCAATTCTCGAAGGAATTAACCCCGTGTTCATCGATTCAACCGGTGAAACCTTGATGAGAAACATCGCCTCACTCGATACTACTTTCAAAAGAATTAACTCGATTGTTTACAATGTCGATGAAACTATGCAGATGGTTAACTCGGGGGTTAGATCGAGCAAAGACGGCGCCTTCAAAGGCTTGGCTAAATTAGATGATTTAGTGACCGAATTGGAGCTTACCTCACAAAACGCCCGTAAATTGATGGTGGGTATCGATGAAACGCTTGCAAATTACAAAAAACCTGACAGCTTAGCAATTAAAATGATTGACCCAACGGGTGAAAACTTCATTAAACCCGTTCAGAAATCCCTTGAATCGGTTAACGAACTTCTGCCGGAGATAACCAAACTCTTAACTTATTCGAATGATCAGACTACCAATCTTTCGCTAATTCAGGAAAAAATCAAAAAAGTGCTTGATGATTTTCAGACTACCCTGCAAATTTTGAACAGAAACCCGCTGATTAACCTAAACACCGATGTGGGCAAAAAGAATGTTGAACAAGGAAAGAAACGACCAAGATGAATCTTCCCCTTCGCCTCTTTACGAAATTTCGGTTTCTGCTGTTTTGTTTGGTTCTCCCTCTGTTTTTGCTCTCTTTTTCCGGTTGTTTTTCTTCAACCACGATTGATGACCAAAAAACACGATCGCAAAGCGACGGAGATGATTTTTTTAACCTTGCAAATAACCTGATTAACAGGAATAAAATTGCACCCGCGCTCATCGCACTTGATGAAGCCTATAATAGTTATTCACTTTTGGATGATGTTTCCGGTAAAAGTAAGGTACTGCTGAAGAAAGTAACTCTTTTTGCGGCTACAAATGAAACGGAAAAGGGGGACAGCATACTTTCTGCTGAGTTGCTTATTCTTCCCTCGAAAACCGATACTATAAACCTGATTAACTCGCTAACGGAATTTTACTATAACACTAAACGGTACGACAGCGTTCTTGCGGTAACCGCAAAATTCAACACCTCTTATTTAGAGCACCCAAAAGCTTTGATAGCTATTGCTTACCTCGCTCTCACCAAATTTGCTCTCGGGCAAAATATTGAAATGGAGCTTGCCAACCTGAACCGTGCTTTTGTTGCTTTTGAGAGAGACAAGATCTATCCACCCGACCAATTAGGCTTTGCTTACTACACCAGGGCTTTTATTTCAAGAGAAAAAGGCGATTTGAACGACGCCGAGTTCTGGGGGATGAAAGCGTGGGATAAAGACCTTCAAAATGAAGACTATCAGGCGCTTGCATACGATTTGGAATTGCTGGCGAAAATTGCCGAAGCGAAAGCGGATTTTTCAGGCGCTGCCGGATTATATAAAAGAGCAAGTGACTCATATAACGCACTCGGTATCGAAAGAGAATCTGTTTTCTGCGAGGTAAAAAGCCTGCTCCTCCGTTTGAAAGAAGATAAGAACAACTCTTTCCTGATTAATCGGTTAAAATTTTTACGAGACAAAATAACCGACGCCGTACTTATTCAGGAAACTGATATTCTGCTGAAATAATTATAAACAGTCTAAAAATTAAAAACTTACAACTCTCTTATTCAGGAAACTGATATTCTGCTGAAATAATTATAAACAGTCTAAAAATTAAAAACTTACAATTTACTGCGGATTAAAGGATTAACACTTATTGTTTAACCGCCAACTTTTCAATTGCAGAGTTAATCCGGCGGATTGTTTCCTCTTTTCCCAACGCATCAATAATGTCAAAAAGCCCCGGACCGGAAGAAACCCCCGAAATAGCAAGCCTAACGGGATGTATTAATTTCCCTGCACCAACTCCTGCTTCTTCTGCAGTTGATCTAAGTGCGTTTTCGTAGCCCTCTTTTGTTGGTTCACTCAGCGCATTAAGTTTACTGATATATCCTTTCAGTAATGCGGGGGTATCTTCTTTCCAGGCTTTTTGCACCCCTTTTTCTTCATATTCTGAAGGCGAAGTAAAGAAATAGCCTGCATTAACAGGTATTTCCTTTATAAACTTAACCCTTTCTTTCATCGATTGAACAACCTTCACCAAAAAAGCCTCTTCATACGAGTTGCCTGCACAGCCGGTAGCATTAAGTTCCTCACGCAGCAGCCGGGCAAGTTCTTCATCACTTTTTGCACGAAGATGTTCCGCATTAAGCCAGTCAAGTTTCTCTAAATTAAAAACTGCGCCCGATTTGTTAATTCTCTCAATAGAAAACGATTTAATAAGTTCATCCATATAGTAAAACTCACGATCGTCCCCCGCATTCCACCCCAACAGAGCAATAAAATTAATAAGCGCTTCTTTCAGATAGCCTTTAGCTCTGTAATCTTCAACCGCCACATCCCCCTGCCTTTTGCTGAGTTTTGATCTGTCAGGGTTTAACAAAAGGGGCAAATGTGCAAACTGCGGCACTTCCCACCCGAACGATTCATAGAGCAGAACATGTTTCGGCGTCGAGGGCAACCACTCTTCACCCCTGATAGTGTGGGTAATTTTCATCAGGTGGTCGTCAACCACATTCGCTAAATGATATGTCGGGAAACCGTCGCTTTTAATCAAGACCTGATCGTCGATCAAAGAAGTATCGAACTCAACAACTCCCCTTATCAGATCATGAATCTTAACTTTTTTTCCGTGCTTCACATTCAAGCGAATTACAAAAGGTTTCCCTTCGGCAATCGATCGTTTTACCTCTTCATCTGTTAAGTTGAGGCAGTGTTTGTCATAAAGGGTTTGTTCACCGCGGCTACGCTGCTCGTCTCTTAGTGCATCCAACCGCTCTTTCGTGCAGAAACAGTAGTAAGCGTCGCGATTTTTTATCAATTTATCGGTGTGTTCTGAATAAATGCTCAGTCTTTCGGATTGGGTGTAAGGACCGAAATCACCCTCTCTTCCGGGTCCCTCATCGAAGTGTAGCCCCGCCCATTCTAAAGTAGCAATCAAATTTTCAGCAGCGCCTTCAACCAAGCGGGCACGGTCGGTATCTTCAATCCGAAGAACGAAAGAACCTCCGGTCTGTTTTGCAAAAAGGAAGTTATAAAGTGCAGTTCTTAATCCCCCGATATGTAAATAACCGGTCGGGCTTGGGGCGAACCTGACCCTTGGCTTTTCTGATATCATTGTAAACCGTAATCAAGAAATGGAAAAATGTGTAGCAGTGCAAAAATGTTTAGCAGTGATAAAAATGTAACACAGCGCAAAAATGTTAAACTGTAATAAAAATATAACTCTGTGCAAAAATGTTAAACTGTAATAAAAATATAACTCTGTGCAAAAATGTTCAGTAGTAATAAAAATTAAGCAGTTTTGTTCGTGAATTTCTTAACCTTATCAATAAATTCAACGCTGTCGATTGGCTTAGGAATATAGTCGGTAGCACCCGCCTCAAGGCATTTCTCCCTGTCGCCTTTCATGGCAAAAGCGGTAAGCGCGATAATCGGCACATTTTTGTATTCGGGCATTTGTCTGATTCTTTCAGTAGCTTCAAACCCATTCATCACGGGCATTTGCATATCCATAAGTATCAGGTCGTACACGGCTTTTTTCGCCTGCTCAACAGCTTCAGCACCGTTTTCAACGACGAACACATTAGTGAAACCGTTCTTTTTCAGCAGGCGTGTAACGATAATTTGCGAGTGTTTATAGTCTTCAACCAACAAAATTGAAGGTCCTAAATCTTCTGCGGTTGCAACTTCACCCTCTTTTTGGGGACCTGTGCCCGAGGGAATCGGTTCAGTTCTGTTCACCATTCTGCTGATAGTATCAGCAAGGTCTTCAATTTTGGTGCTTTTCTTGTCCAAAAGTTCGTTGAACAACCCGTTTATTTTGGCGAGGTCTTCCTCGTAATTCTCTTTACCTGTGTAGATAACAATCGGCAGACTTGCGAACTTCGGGTTCGATTTTATCTCTTTTATAAGGTCAAACCCGTTCATCACCGGCATATCGAGGTCAACAATGGCAAGATCAAGATCCATGTTCTCAATCTTCGCCGGCACTTCGTACGAGAAATTCTCAGCAACGGGATTAAACCCTGCAGATTGTATCGCCTCTTTCACGAGGTTAAGCGTATTAATGTCATCATCAACGCAAAGCACATTTGCGTCTTTGCGCAGGCGGTAACTTGTAAGAACCTCAACGAGGTCTTTATAGCTGATCGGTTTAACAAAATATTCAACCGAACCCATTAAAAAGGCTTTTTGCTGCTCAGCCTCAACAGAGCATACAATAACGGGCGTGTGCCTGTGTAGTTTATTCTCCCTGATTTTCTTCAGAAGTTCAAGCCCGTTAATATCAGGAAGCGAAACATTTGTAATAATCGAAAGGAAAGATTCATTCTCCAAAATCTGAAGCGCTTTTTTACCCGCATTCACAATAGTAGGCTCGTAACCCCACTTGTTCAGGTAGTTGCTCAAAAGTTTGGAAGTGGCATAATCATCCTCAATCACTAAAACACGGTTGTTCTTTTCATCCGGTTTCGGCATCGATTCCATCTGCCGTGCAAATGAAGAACTGTCGGTCAGCAAGAGATTTATCGAAATGGTTACTCCCGCCGGTTCTTCTTTCTTAATATCTAATTCACCTTTCAGGCTTTCAATGTATTTTTTTGCCAGGTTTAACGAAAGCGGTGAAAGTGAAAAGGGCTTGCCGCGCCCTTCAGCAACCGGAGCGAGCCTGAATGCCTCGTGTATCTTCGAAATTGGCACCATAAACCCGGGATGCGCTATTTTAACTGAGAGTATCCCCGAGTGTGCTTGTTCGGTGGTTACTTCAATGTTACCGTATGGGCTTTCGTTTATAAGGAAAGCCAAAATATTTAAAATTGCAGTTTTTAGCCTTTGGTGGTCGCTTTCAATCTCACCCGGAATATCGTCACCGAAATGAAAGACCAAATTGGTTGAGGCAGGGTCAATTTTTTCTCTTACGCTGCTTTCAATTTCGCTTATTAAGGCTTTCAAATCGAACGAAGATTTCTGTGTGGTTACACTTCCGACTTCCACCCTTGACATATCGGTAAGATCGTTCAACAACCCAGAAATTCTCTGCGCGTTCTCTTTAATTAATTTCACATATTCAGTCTGAACCGGGTTGAGTTTATCATCGTACAACAGAGAAACAAACCCAAGAATGCTGTTTGCCGGTGTGCGTAAATCGTTCGAAACATCCAACAAGATGCTGCTTAACGACGAATGTGCAGTGATTTCTTCAAACTTGCCGGAGGTAAGTATAATTAAAAGAAAGCTTCCGAGTGTGGTAATATTTTCGATATCCGCCTGAGAGAAAGGTGATTTTCTCGTCAGTTTAAGCACCATTGTGTTGTTAACACCCGATTTTAATTTCAGACAGCCGTCGTAAACTAAAAATTCAGTGGTTTGAAGCGTGCAGTTTTTATCGCTGGAAAAAAGCACATCGCTCGGGGTTGCATTAAATGATTTACAAACAGCGCACTGATGCTCTGACCCATACACGAGGCTCTTTTTTACATTGTCTGACTTGCCGAGCAGCACTAACTTTCCGGCAGTTTCCTTAAACAATGCGGCAGAATAAAAATCAAACTCTTCGGTAACGAAGTTGCAAAATTGATTTAAAAGTTCTTCATTTCGAGCATTCGACTTAAAAAGCCGGTTTACAGCATTGAATAAAGGGATAAAAGTTGTCTGCATTTGGTTATACTGCCATTATAGAATTAAATTGATTAAAAGTTTAAAATAAGAAGATTTGTTTAAACAACAAAGATGTTCGTCAGACAGTTTCCGTAAGTTTTATAACAATATCCACTGATGTTATTCCTTCGGCTTCCGCACTGAAATTGGTAATTACCCTGTGTCTTAAAATTGGGTTAAGAACAGAACGGATATCATCCCGGTTTGGTGTGAACCTTCCTTCGAGCACAGCCTTAGTTTTTGCCGCCAGAATCATATATTGCGAGGCACGGGGGCCCGCCCCCCACCTTACCCACTCTCTGATAAAATCGGGTGCTTCAGGGTTGTTTGGTCTGGTACTGTGCACAATTTTGGCAGCATACTCTATAATGTTGTCAGCCACCGGTACCGCTCTTACAAGTTCCTGATAATTTGTCAGTTCATCAGCAGTTATAACCTTATCAACCTCGGGAAGAAATGCACCGGTTGTTGCTTTAACTATTTCCACCTCTTCCTCGTACGAAGGATAATCCAACCAGAGGTTAAACATAAAACGATCGAGTTGCGCCTCCGGCAGCGGGTAAGTTCCCTCCTGTTCAATCGGGTTTTGCGTAGCGAGCACAAAAAACGGTTTTTCGAGCGGGTAAGTTTTCCCCGCAACGGTTACTTTATACTCCTGCATCGCTTCAAGAAGTGCCGCCTGCGTTTTCGGCGGTGTCCGGTTTATTTCATCCGCCAGAATTACATTTGAAAAAATCGGACCGGGGATAAATCTGAACTCCCGCCGGCGGGTTACCGGGTCTTCTTCAATAATTTCAGTTCCGGTAATATCAGACGGCATCAGATCGGGGGTAAATTGTATTCTTCCAAATTTAAGATCAGTAGCTTCTGCAACGGTTTTAATTAAAAGCGTTTTAGCCAGCCCCGGCACACCAACCAGTAAACAGTGCCCCCGGGAAAGCAGCGAGATTAATAATTGCTCAACAATTTCGTTTTGCCCGACAATTACTTTGCTGATTTCTTTTTTAACAGCGTTAAATTTTTCGTTTATCTCCCTTACAAGAGCTACTTCATCCACAAAAAACCCTATTTAATTTCCCAGTAAATTTTCGATTTAAGTTCGTCAAACCATTCTGACTCAAGTTTTTGCTTTTTGTGCATTAATGCAAGTTCCTGAATTTCGTCATAATCGAGTTCAAGATTAGGGTAGTGTGCGGGTATTCTTTCGTCAACTTTCACTAAATGAAAGCCGTACTCGTCTTTTGCGTAATCAATCCTTTTAACGGTTGAAATACCCCCTTCTTTCAGATTTCTTATTGCTTCTTTAAGATCGGGGTCTAATTTATCGATATAATAACTGCCGAGGCTGCCCCCGCTTTTTGCGGTTCTTTCATCCTGGCTGTACTTTCTTGCGAGTGTCTTAAAATCAGCATTAAAGAAAAGGAGTGAATCCCTTAATGCAGAAAGGAAGTTAATCGCTTCAATGTCGCTTTCATCATCAGGTTTTATTTGAATAAGGATGTGGCGCGCCCTGATCTGCTCACCACGGCGATCCATCAGCTGAATTATGTGGTAACCCACGGGTGATTCAATAACATCCGAAACCTCGCCCACCCTCAGCCTGAAGGCAACCGATTCAAACTCGGGAAAGAACATCCCCCGTGGCGCCCAACCGAGGTCACCCCCGTTAACTGCACTTCCCGGGTCTTGTGAATATTTTTTCGCCATTTCGGCAAAATCTGCTCCGTGTTTAATCGAGTCCAGCAGCGTTTCGGCAAAATCGTGCGCAATTTTCTTCAACCTTTCTGATTTAACCGGGGATCTAAAAATGTGCGATAATTTCACCTTCTCAGGTGAGTTCCCAAGGCTGTCTCTAAATTCTTTGTAAAACTCTTCAACTTCCCGACGGCTGACCTGAACGGAGGCAAATTTTTTGTCCTGTGCCTTTTTCATTAAAAGGTTTTTCTCGATTTCCGGCTCCAATTCCCTTTTAATCTGGGCGATCGATTTTTTGTATTGCCGTTCAACCTCTTCCTCAGAACCGAATTGCCGCACTAACTGCTGAATCTGATAGTTCATATACTGATCGATTTCCGGCTTGGTAACGATAATCGAGTCGAGCACTGCCCAGGCATACAAAAGTTTTTCTTCGATCATCGATTCAAGCACCTTCGCCTGAAAATCTTTGTCGTTCGGGTTCACCCCTTCTCTTTGAGCTTCGATCATCGCTCTTAATTTAACTTCACTCTCTAAGATTACATCGTTGTCAACAATAGCTGCAATCTTCTCGATCACTTCTTGTGCAAAAAGTGTTCCTCCGCCAAAAAGGAGGAGGAACACTAAAAAGGCTTTTTTAAGCATTAATTTTTATCCGTTGGGGATTATTATTTTTCTTTGAAGGCATCCTTCAAATTTTCATAGAAAAAGACAGGTTTGTATTTGGCTTTCAATGCGTTAGTGTAAACTTCTTCAAGCCTTTTCTGTTCCTGTTCGTTATATCCGCTCAAAACTTCCGGTTTGGCTTCTTCGAAAGTTTTCATGCGGCTTTTCTCTTTTTTATTTACCCGGATGATAACGAAACCACCCTCAAAAGGAATTGGTGCGTTAATTTTTCCTTCCTCGTATTTATTGGCTTCTTTGTAAAGATTATTGAAGTTCACATCCTGCAGCGGGTGTTTGCCCATCTTGCCGCGCATGTTACTTCTTTCAGTGTATTGACCGGCAAGTGAATCAAGCTGTTCACCTGCAAGTGCTCTTTGGTAGATCGCCTGAGCCGCCGAATCGCTTCTTACAAAAACTTCGGTGAATTCAATCCTGTCGGGCCAGTTATAACCTGACTTGTGCTCATCATAATACTTGTGCAGCAATACTGAGTCGTTGGGGATTTTATTCCAGACTTCCAATTCCTGTAGTTTGAACACATAAATACCGTTTTTATAATCTTCCATCAGCTGTTTGAAATCAGGGTTTCTTTCCGGAAGATATTTAGCATCTATTTCGAGCACCCTGTCGTTCGCCATTTTAACAGCACCCTGGCTAAGTAGCGCTGCGGTTATCGGAACATTCAAAAACTCGAGCCTCTTGGTCATATTTTCAGTCAACGAATCAAGCGGCCATGACTTATTTTCCATCGAAAAAGCGACGGAATCTTTATATTCATTCCGCCATTCTACATCACGGTATCCTTTGTTAAGGGTCAAAGTATCCTCTGCAAGCGACTCAATCGTAGCAAAAAGCATTTCGTTCTCGGTGTAGTTATATCTGTCGCGTGCTTCCTGCAGAAGTTGCGCATACTCGTTGTTATACTTCAACTGACGATAAATCTTCTTAAGATTTTCTTTATCTTCTTCGAACGAGGGATACGGTTTCATTTCAGTTATCATAATGAGGTGTAGCCCATACGCAGTTTTTACGATCCCGGAAACCTCGCCTAATTTCAGATTAAATGCAGCTTCATCAAACTCAGGAACCATCATTCTTCTCTGGAAGAAACCAAGATCGCCGCCCGATTTTTTAGAACCCGGGTCATCCGAATATTCCCTTGCAAGGTCAGCAAAGCTTTCACCCGCTTTTAGTTTTTGGAGAACCGTGTCCATCCGTGCGTATGCGTATGCCGTATCGGTTTCACCTTCCGGCGTCTGATATGAAATTAAGATATGGCTTGCACGAATTTCAGGGATTCTCTTCCGGATATCAGTTACTTTAATTATATGGTAACCGTATCGGGTCGTAACCACTTCAGGATATACTTCGCCGACTTTCAGCGTGTAGATAGCATCTTCAAACTCAGGGATAATTGTGCCTGAAGTGATGTAGTAAATATCACCGCCGTTCTTCGCGCTGAAATCATCAACTGAGTACTCTTCAGCCATTTTCTCGAAACTTTCACCGTTTTTTATCCGTTGAAGAATCGAGTCAAGTTTCTCTTTCGGTTCTTCCGTGTCTAAAGAGTCGGGCCTTAACATAATGTGCGAAACCCGCATTTCAATCTTCCTTCTTTCCCACATTAGTTTAATTGCAGGTTCTATAAGCTCCTTCTCGATTATGTAAGTCTGACCAACTTGTGTGAGGTACTCTGAAAGTTCCCGGTTCAAAGCAGTGTCTTTTTCAAAACCTCTTTCAACACCATCCTGAAGTTTCATCCGAAAATTTGTGTACAAATCAAGGAAAGCTTTCAGTTTTTCCCGGTCATCTTTCTTTGCATTTTCATAACCGCCCACAGTTTTTGCGTAAGCTCTTTCAAAATCACTCAGCGTGATCTCAACCTGCTTATTGCTGCTTGTGGTAAATTCCGATAAGACAGGCCCCCCTGCACCGCCGGAACAGGCGGAAAAAACAAAACCAAAAATCAGTGGGATTAATAAAACCGATGTTTTTTTAAACATTTAATGGCTCCGGATTGTTAATTGATGAACCGATCTTTCCGATCGGGCAACAAAATTGTTAAAAATTGAATTTTTGGCAAATGCAAAAATTCAAAACTTTAATTTTACCCATCTTATCTAACATAATCAAGGATATAATTGATTACCTTGATAACTCCCCCAAGCTACTGCTTTTTAAAACTCCGTGCTGCGTTTAAGGCGTCCAATGCGTTAACCACCCCCCATCCCATTTCATTGTTTGGGTTTAAGGAATTGCCTGCAGTACTTCTTAAAACATCTGCAAGCTGCACCGGCGAGAGCCATGGTTGTTGAGAAAGAAGAAGAACCCCTACTCCTGCCGCCAAAGGACACGAAAAAGAAGTCCCTGAAGCTAAGCTATACCCGCTTTTTGTTAAGGTTCCCGCAACACGCACACCAAACCCTAAAGCCAGAATGTCCGGTTTTATCCTGCCGTCAACAGTGGGCCCCACACTCGAAAAATACGCGATAGAACCATTCTGATCAACTGCACCCACGGCTATAACACTGTCACCATCCGCCGGAGCGCTTAGTGTGTTGTGCAGAGCATTCGGTCCCTCATTTCCTGCAGAAATAAACACTGCAATCCCTTTGCCCACCGCCATATCGGCTGCAATTGTTATGCGTGCGGTGTTACCATCCATATCTTTCCAGGAATAACTGTGGAAAGGCGGGTCGTAATCAAGGTAACCAAGAGAAGAGGTAACCAAATCTACGCCTATGCTGTCAGCCCATTCGATTGCAGAAATCCAGTTATCTTCTTCTAAGGGGGTTTCGCTGTCGGTATTTTCAGTTTTTGCTAACAGGAAAGTAGCGCCGTATGCCGGTCCGATTAAATTACCGGAGCTGTAACCTCCAATTGCTGAAAGAACATTAGTCCCGTGGCTTCCTTCGCCCGCGTCTGTTCCGTCGCTTACATCTGAATCGCCGTTAACAAAATCCCATGCAGCCAGAATATCAATATTTTCGAACGCCTTGTGCTCCAAATTATTGAACCCCGTATCGAAAACGCCCACTAAAACTCCTTTTCCTGTTATCCCAAGGTCGTGAAGTGCAGGCACATTCATCATCTCGTTCTGACGCAAACTTTTACCGTAGTTAAGTGCATGCTCATTTTTTGAGTTTGGCTCATTTTGAAATTGTTTGGTCTCGGGGTCGTCAACCACTTGGTTAGTGTACCTTTTTGAAAAACGCATTACCAAATCAATTTTACTTACAAACGGCAGCCTCTCAATCTCTTTAACCTGCGCCTTAGTAACCTGTACACAAGCCGAGTTTAGCCACTTCGATTTACTCTTTACCACTAACCCAATCGATTCAAGTGATTTGAGATATTCGCCGTAAACCGGAAGATCAGTTGTATTTACTAACTCATCAGCGGGAAGATATTTTTTTCTTCTCTCAAGCGATCTTTTTGAAACTAACTTTTCAGGCGTTTTAAACAACTTCTGCGAACCCTGCCCCTTATCTTTTAGGAATACCCAGCAAGCAATTGAATCCTGATCGGACATCCTGTTAATTACAACTTTCAGGTTTTCAGTTAGTTTAGAAGAGGTGACACTTCCCTGAAAAGAAAAGGTTAATAAGGCAAGAAAGGGTAAAAGAAGGATTTTTTTCATTTTAATCATTTTAACAAACATATTTTAAGCGTGTAAATTTTATCGCCCGCATTCATTACAAGGAGATATACCCCCGCAGCAAGGCGGGTTCCGTCCATCGCTATTTTACTCTCACCAGGCGGAAATGTTCCCTCTGCAACCTGCTGAACTACCTGCCCGGCAGGGTTGTAAAGAGTTAAAATTAAGTGCTTTTCTTCAGGTAATTTGAAACTTATTGTGGTTGAAGGATTAAAAGGATTCGGGTAGTTGCTTAAAATTACGGGCGAATTTGGGTTTAACCCGCTTTCTTCTTTAATACCAACCGGTGCGTAATTAATCGCTGAAAGCGCGTTCGCAATTCCCCAACCCATTAATCGGTCGGGGTTTGAAGCTTGTGAAGCGGTAGTTCTTAAAACTTCGCGGATGTATCCGGGGCTGAGTGTGTCATTTTTTTGCAACATCAAAGCCGCAATTCCTGCTGCAATAGGTCCCGATAAAGAAGTTCCCGAAACATAAGTGTATGAGTTTCTCGCCGGGGGGCTTGCAACAAAAGTGCCGCTTCCCATAGCCATGATATCGGGTTTTATTCTTCCGTCAGCAGTAAGCCCCACACTGCTGAAAGGAGAACGCACGGAATCCTTTGTAACGGAACCGACCGTGATAACTGAAAATCCATCCGCAGGTGCACCGAGTGTGTTATGGTTTGGGTTATTGCCGTTGTTTCCTGCACTGACAAAAACCGTAATACCTTTTGAAACTGCAAGATCAGCAGCGATGGTTATTCTTGCCGTAGAACCGTTCATATCCTGCCAAGTGTAGCTCTGATATGGTTCGTCAAACTCCAGGTAAGAAAGCGAAGTGGAGGTAACATCCACACCGATTGAATCGGACCATTCAGCGGCAGCGATCCAGTTGTCTTCCTCAAGCGGGGTTTCACTCTCAGTATTTTCGGTTTTTGCCAAGAGATAACTTGAGCGATATGCCGTTCCTATCAAAGTCCCCGGCAGATACCCGGCAATTGAAGAAAGCGTCATCGTTCCGTGCGTGCCGACACCCATTCCGTGATCCCCGACATCCGGGTCGTTGTTAACAAAATCCCAGGTTGCAACAATTTTTAACGAATCAAAAACTTCGTGCGCAAGGTTGTTGAAACCCGCATCCATTAAACCGACAAAGACACCGGTGCCGTCGTAACCTAAATCGTGAACCGCCGGAATGTTTTCAACTATCAGTTGCCCGTATGACTCACCATAATCTAACAAGTGATCGTCAGTAGGTGAGGAAGAAAAATTGCGCTTTTCAGATTTGATTATACCGTCATTCTTCTGCCCTGTTGTTGTCGCAATAACTCCTTTAGCAACAAAACTTATTTTTTTAACAAAAGGAAGTGCAGCCAATTTATAAAGCCCCTCGGCACCCGTTTGAACGGTAACCGAATTGAACCATTTCGATTTGCTTATCACGCTAAAACCTTCATTCTGCAAGCCATCCAAATAAGGCTGCCAGATGGGAAGATCCGTAAAGTCAATTTTCCCGCCTCTTTTGGCTCTTCTGTCAATCGAGCGTTTGCTCAGGAAAAGCTCCGGAGTGCTAAGCAACCGGGTGTTTTCACCTTTATCGGTAAAATCGACCCATACCTTCACTACCTCTGCCGGGTTGCCTGAAAGCCAGCCGTTTATTTTCTCTGAAAATTTACCGATTACACTTCCCTGCCCCAAAACTAAAGCAGGAACCAATGTGGCAAAAAGTAGAAAAAACGCAACATAAGTTTTGATTTTCATCTCTACCTTACCTTTGTTCCGTTGTTAACGGACTGATCAATTTCAACCACTTTTAGTCCGCCATCGGGCGTATCAACAGCAAGCATCATTCCGTGAGACTCCAAGCCCATCAACTTTGCAGGCTTCAGATTTGCAACCACGATAACCTTTTTACCGATTAACTCTTCAGGCTCGTAAGCCTTGCCCAAACCGGCAATCACCTGGCGCCTCTCTTTTCCGAACGAAACCTGCACTTTTATCAGTTTTTCACTTTTTTTAACGCGCTCAGCTTCTACGATCTGTGCAACACGAAGGTCGGTTTCAAAAAACTGATCGATTGAAATCGGGTCAATTTTTTCAAAATCTGCCTCTTCCTCTGCTTCGGGTGCGGTTTTTCGCTTCATTTCTTCGATAGTTTCATCCTCAATTTTTCTGAAGAGAATTTCAGGCTGCCCTAAAGATTCACCTTCAACCAAATTGAGCTTACCGGCGTGCAGCCACTCAACCGACCGTTTGCCGAGCATTTTTAAAATTTTCTCGGAGCTTTTCGGCAGAACGGGCATGAACAACAGCCCAAGCGTATAGATCGTCTGCAGGCAAAGGTGAAGTGTTGTTGAGCACTTTTCACGATCGTTTTTCAGTGTTTTCCAAGGTTCAGAATCGTTGAAGTATTTGTTGCCCGCCCTCGCAAGGTTCATAATTTCAAGCGTTGCGTCTTTGAAGCGGTATTCTTCAAAAAGATCGGCTATTTTCTGCGGGTAGCCTTCTAACTGATTCAGCAACTCTTCATCCCGCGTGCTTAGCGTGTAAAGCGCGGGTACCTTTCCCTCAAAATTTTTGTGTATAAATGTGAAGGTTCGGTTCACAAAATTGCCGAGTATATCAGCCAGCTCATTGTTGTGTTTTGCCTGAAAATCTTTCCACGAAAAATCAGTGTCCCGGTATTCCGGCAGATTCATGGTAAGAGTGTATCTGAGGGAATCTGCCTTAAAATGTGAGAGGAAATCGATCACATCAATGCCCCACTTCCTGCTTTTTGAGAACTTTTTCCCTTCGAAATTCAAAAATTCGTTTGCAGGGATGTTCTGCGGCAGAACAAAATTTTCGTCATCTGAGTGGAGGTCGTTCCATGCCATCAGCATCGCCGGAAAGATAAGTGCATGAAAAACAATGTTGTCTTTTCCGATGAAAGCAACATATTTTGTTTCCGGGTCCTGCCAGTAATCGCGCCAGGTTTCCTCCTCACCGCGCTGCTTAAAAAGTTCTTTTGTGGCTGAAATGTAGCCCAAAACCGCCTCGAACCAAACATACAACACCTTGTTTTCGAACCCCGGAATCGGCACTTTAACGCCCCAGTCGAGGTCGCGTGTTATCGCTCTGTCCTGCAGCCCTGCGGAAAACCACCCTTTGCAGTATTGCAGTACATTATCTTTCCAGCCGTATTTTTCATCCATTTCGGCGATGTAGCTTTCCAATCTTTCCTGAAATTTACCGAAAGGGAAAAACCAGTGTGAGGTTTCTTTTAACTCGGGGCGCTGCCCTGAAATTTTGCTTACGGGGTCGATAAGTTCCGAGGGGTCATACAAAGCGCCGCAGTTTTCGCACTCGTCACTTCTTGCGTTTTCGTTCCCGCAGCGAGGGCAGGTGCCCTCAACATATCTGTCCGGGAGGAACATTTGTCGGGAAGTGTCGTAGAATTGCAACGATTTTTTCTCGACTAACAACCCGCTGTTGTAGTAATCTAAGAAAAACTCCGCTGCCGTTTTATGATGAATCGGGTGGCTCGTTCTGCTGTAGATATCGAAACTCATTCCGAATTTTTCGAACGATTGCTTGTTTATTGCGTGATAACGGTCGATTATCACCTCCGGTGATACTTTCTCATTATCCGCCGTTATTGTAATCGGCACGCCGTGTTCGTCGGAACCACAAATGAAAATAATATCCGTTCCCCGAAGCCGTTGGTATCTCACATAGATATCCGCCGGCAGGTATGCACCCGCTAAATGCCCAAGATGGATTGGTCCATTTGCATAAGGAAGTGCAGCAGTAACCAATATCTTATTTTTCGCCAAAATCTTTACCGTAAATTTTTTTTTAAAAGCAATAAATATAGTTAATTTTGGTCAGTTTTTCTTAATCGTGTGAGCTTTGTCAAAATCAATTTACCTTATTTCAATGAGATTCATTAAAGTGCGTTCTTAAGCCGGAATATTTTGCAAAGCAACAGAATTACCGAAAAAACATTATTTTTGCCCCTTTGTTATTGAATGTTATTAAATTGTTTTTCCAATGTCCAAACATCCGAAAATTCCAACCCTTATGCGAAAACTACAATTTCTGTTTCTTTTTTTAATTTTCACCGCCGGGTTCGTTTTTCCGCAACAGGTTGAATTGCTGCCCGGTACCCGGCTGTTCAATATGCTGAAAGCCGCAGATACCGAACCGAAATTTGGGCTTACTTTCGCCCCGGAAGATCGCTCTATGAAAGTGGATGTGGGAAATGCTTACGATGCTGTCTCAATTATCCTCGATTCAGGCTCAGTTATTAACGCCGGAGCCGAGTTTTTCGCTTATGCTAAAGTGGTTGAATATCGTGAGTATCGCCTTCAGGTTGCTGCCATCGATGGGTTTTTCGGCGGCAACATTTCCTGGTTAAAACGCATTGAAGGTACACAACACTTCCAACTTTTGAGGCTCCGGTTCATCCACAGAAGTGCACACTTAGTCGATGGAGCATGGGATGAAAAAACTGATTACTGGAAAGACCGTGAAGCACCCGTTCCGTTTGCCGACGATTTTTTTGAGTTTAACCCTGCCCTGCAACTGAACTACTACGCCGTTGGGCTGAAATTTTACGGCGGGGTTACTTATTCTATTTTAATAAGACCGCAGGATCAAAAGAGAATGGATTTCTCGCTCGGCAGCGAAGTGTTCGTTAACGACCCCCTGTTCCGGGTTCTGAATAATGATGTTAGATTTTGGGCTGCTTATGACCTCAAATTCAGAGGAAGACCGGAATACCAACCTTCGCATTCTTTTATGGCGGGAATTAAATTCGGTGAACCTTATGGGAACGGATTATCGATTTATGCGTCTTATTATGACGGGTTCGATTGGTTTAGTTCGCATTATAAAAACCGGCTGAAAAAATTTGGGCTTGGCTTCTTTATCGACTTCAACCCGTAGTTGTTGTCGGTTTCAACGGGCATCTTCTGCGCCGCGGGAAATCCCGAGGCCCGCTTCAACCCGTAGTTGTTATCGGTTTAATTTTCAGTTTTTATTGTTCTTATTTCAAATTTCCCTTTGAAATCGGGCAATTATTTCTTATTTTGTATCTTAAAGGTTTCCAATCCTAAACAATTTTGATAAATTTTATATTTTATTTCTTAAGATTTTCTAACCTTTAAGCCACTGTAATAAAGTTTTATTTTAACGATTTTATCCGTTGAGAGGAGTTCAGCACGGAAAAAGTAATTGAAGTAACCGGGCTTCACAAAAAATATAAACAGATTCACGCAGTTAACAGCCTTGATCTTAATGTTTACGAAGGCGATGTTTTCGGATTCCTGGGTCCGAACGGCGCAGGCAAAAGCACAACAATTCGAATGCTTCTTTCCTTAATCTTCCCTACTCAAGGGAAAATTAAAATCTTCGGGAAGGAATTGCTGCAAAACCGAAAAGAAATCCTCGCTTCAGTCGGTGCAATTGTGGAAAAACCTGATTTCTACGGCTACATGACCGCTTATAAAAACCTTGATATTCTTTCCCGAATCTCAGGCTTCCCTGCCTCCAAAAAGAAAATTATGGAAACCCTGGAAATGGTAAGGTTGGAAAAAAGGTGGAACTCTAAAGTTAAAACCTTCTCACATGGGATGAAACAGCGCTTAGGCATTGCACAGGCTCTGATTCACGACCCCAAACTGATTATACTCGATGAACCAACCACCGGACTTGACCCGCAAGGTATGAAAGAAGTAAGGGATTTGGTTATTTCATTAAGCAAGGATTTCAAGAAAACAGTTTTCCTTTCTTCGCATATTTTGCATGAAGTTGAACTTATTGCCAACCGCATGGTGATAATCAACAAGGGAAAAACCGTAACCGAAGGAACCGTGCAGGAGTTGCTTAATGCCACCGAAACAAAAGTGGCTATTGAGGTTGACGATACAGAAAAAGCGGCAGCACTTCTGAACGAATCATCTTTTTCGCTTCAATTCGAGCCCCCAACCGGCACAACTCTTCACTTAACGATGATGAAAGAGCAAATTCCCGCTCTGAATCGCCTCTTTGTGGAAAACGGGATCTCCGTCAGTTCAATTGTCCCGACTCGCTCGCTCGAAGAATATTTTCTGAACTTAACCGGCAAGGAGGGGCAATGATCGACTTAGTAAAGATTGAACTTTATAAAATTTTCAGAAAGTGGCGAACATATATTGGGTTCATTGCAATCGCTATTATCGTATCGCTTATTGAAATTTCAATGTTGCTGCAGGGGGAAAACTACCTTAAATTTTTAACAAGGAATTTGGAGGGGCTTTTCGTTTTTGAAGGAAATTTCCTGAACGGTTACCTGATTTCGTACCTCGTTTTGGGTGCATTATTGGTGCATATTCCGTTTCTGATTTCATTGGTTGCGGGCGACCTCCTCGCCGGTGAAGCAACTGCCGGCACTTTCAGGATGTTGCTTACCCGACCCGTCTCACGGGCACAACTTATAACGGCAAAGATAATTGCTGCAACAATTTACACCAATTTGATGATCGCTTTTCTGGCGGTGGTTTCACTCGGGCTTGGCGTACTGTTGTTCGGCACGGGCGAGTTGATAGTTATTAAAGATGTGCTGATAATCTTCCCAAAAGACGATATTCTTTGGCGGTTTTTCGTCGGCTATGGGCTTGCTTCACTCAGCATGATGGTGGTAACTTCGCTTGCATTTTTCTTCTCTTCGCTCGTTGAAAATGCGATAGGGCCCATTGTCAGCACGATGGCGGTCATAATTGTGTTTTACATTTTATCCGCAATAGATGTTGATTTACTGCAGAAGTTACAGCCCTATTTCTTTACTTCTTATATGCACTCGTGGGATGTGGTGTTCAATACCCCTGTTGACACCGAAGAATTGTGGAAAGCAGCCGGCATTCTTTCTTTTCATATTTTCATTTTTCTGGGTATCACTTATTTTATCTTCAGAAAAAAGGATATTACTTCTTAAAGATGATTTTGCAAATGAATTTTCATCAGAGATATTACTTCTTAAAGGTGCTGATGATTAATAATTTTTATGAAAAATTTTTCTTCTTAAGGATGTTACTCTAAGAGAAAATTACTTCTTAATTTAAACGGAAGTGTTGATTATGTTCAAGTTTATAGTAAAAACTGTTTTTTCTTTCACTCTAATTGTTGCGGTTGCGCACTCGCAAACCAATGCCGAGCAGGTGCTGCAAAAAATGCAGCAAAAATTCGATCAGGTAAAGAACTATCAGGTTGATGTGAAAGTTAAAATTGATGTCGATTTTCTAAAAGTACCCGAGAGCGAAGCGACCATCTACTTCAAAGCTCCCGATAAAATTGCGATGAAAACGGGCGATAAATTCGCTTTAATGCCGAAAGAAGGCTTGAATTTTAACCCCGGCAGCCTGCTGAAAGGGAAGTATTCCGGCGTTATGGAAAAAGACGCCAAAATAAACGGGCGAATGAATTACACGGTTAAAGTTATTCCAACAGGAAGTAACAGCGATGTAGTGCTTTCTACTTTCTGGATTGATAAAGAGACTTACTACATCTCCCGTATTGAAACCACAACAAAAACTAACGGCTCGTTCACACTCGATCTTACATACCCTTCAAAATCAGTATATCCGCTCCCCTCTTCGATGGTTTTTAGTTTTGAAGTGGGTATGTTTAACATGCCGAAAGCATTCGGAGGCGGAAAAGGCAAAGAAAAGGGAAAAGGTTCCGGCAATCCGGGAGCTAAAACCCCGGGGAAGGTTTATATTACTTATAAAAATTATAAAGTGAACAAGGGCGTTCCTGACTCAGTTTTTAAAAAGTAGAAAGGCGCAGATTCTCTGAAGGATTGTATCCAACAAAAGGCGTCCTGACTCTGTTTTTAAAAAGTAGAAAGGCGCAAATTCTCTGAAGGATTGTATCCAACAAAAGGCGTCCTGACTCTGTTTTTAAAAAGTAGAAAGGCGCAGATTCTCTGAAGGATTGTATCCAACAAAAGGCGTCCTGACTCTGTTTTTTGGACAGAAAGGCATAAAGTTAACATAATTTTTTCAACGATGTTATGTTTGAAAGAATACCAAGCCATGAAACATCACTTTATAGTTTTTACACTCGGAATTTTGTTCCTCTCATCGTTTTCCGTAAAAGTTTATGCGCAGAACGATTCAATACTCGCAATGCAATACTATGCTCTTGGGATCAACACCTACAACGAACAGAATTATGACTCCTCAATAATCTACTTTGAAAAAACTTTAATTTACGCCAAAAACTACGATTTTGGCGCAGACATCGGGCTTGTACATTTCTATCTTGCGGAAGCATATCAAGTTCTCGGAAATTATGATGAATCACGAAAAAACTATAAAGCAGCAATCAGGATTTTTTCACCAACTGAATTTTACTACGAGCTTGGCTTAGCATTCCGCGGCATTGGCGATCTCGAGAACAAAAACAGCAATTACAAAGACGCAGAAAAATATTACTACAGCGCGCTTGAAGCCTTAGCGCACGACGAGCTTTCGAGTTTGGACGGATACATCTACATCAATCTTGCTAATATCGTACTGAACCGGGGCGACAATTCCGGTGCTAAAGTTCTTTTCAAAAAAGCGGAGGAAATTTGTGACTCTGTAGGGTTTGGACCGGGCTTAGGCGACATTTATTACGGCTACGGGTTGATAGAACTTAACATAAACAATAACCCGGCGGCTGATTCGCTCTTCGATGTTGCACTGAAACTTTTCACAAAATTTAATATTGAAATGGGGGTGGGGAACGCATGGTACGGCAAAGGAGTTGCCGCAATGAATCAGGGAGAAAATAAAAAAGCTCTAAACTATGGGAAAAAAGCTCTAAAAATTTACAAAGCCAACAATTACAGCCAAGGGGTAGTTAATGTTTTGGTGAACCTGGGGCTTATTTCATTAAACACTGCCGATTATGAAACAGCTGAAAATTTCCTAAACGAGGCGATTCCGTGGGCTAAATCTGCTAATTACCTGATTGGATTGGGAAATATTTATAAAGGTTTTGCGTTAATCGCTACAAATCTTGCAGAGCACGAAGTGGCGATAAACCAATATCAACTCGCACTCGAAGCTTATGAAAATGCGGACTATACATTCGGGCTCGCTTCTGTTTACCAAGGGCTGAGCACTATCGCACTGAACAGCGGGGATAACACAAAAGCTGAAGAATTGGCTAAACTTGCTATTCAGTATTATGAAAAAACCGGCTTTATTATCGGTATTGGGCAACTTTACCAGAACTTGGCTTCCGTTTTCCTGAATGCCGGTAATTATCAAAAATCAAGGGAGTATTATAACAAAGCCCTTGTTTATCACAGAAACGGGCAATTTCCGATTGGCGTCGGGGACTGCTTCTACGGGCTTGCGCAATTAGAGATGATTAAAAACGACACCACTTCCGCAAAAAAATTGATCGATTCATCTTTGGTTTATTATAAGCGTGCTGAATATCCGCTCGGCATTGGAAATTCACTCTTTATTTTGGCGAATATCGCACAAACAAGCTCCGATTATATTGCCTGTATTGACTATTTGGAAGGCGCGCTTAACCAATTCGAAACCGTTAACTACCCCTTCGGGATTGGAAGAGTTTGCTATACGCTTGGAACGGTGTTGCATGAACTGGATGAATATGAAGAAGCAGAGCGGCAGTTCAATGCAGCATTAAACCTTTTTAAACTCTCAGATTATAACTATTTTTGTTCCATTACTGCTTTTGGGTTGGCAAATTTGTATCTCGATTGGAAGGAAAAAGAAAAGGAAACGATAAAATATCTCGATTCGGCTATGTATTATCTTGAAAATTTCAGGGCGAACTTGGTGCGGGAAGAGGACCGAACGAACCTCTTCGAGAAATTTTCGGACTATCTGAACCTTTCGGTGTATGCAGCCATTTATTTGGGGGATAACCACTCCGCTTTCAAATTTCTTGAGAATGTGAAAGCCCGCTCGCTCGCGGATATTATGGCGGAGAGATCCGCAAATATCACGGCTAAAGTTGACCCCGAGCTGCTTAAACAGAGAACTATACTCGAAAAACAAATTTCAACTCTGAAAACTCGCCTGAACACTTCTTCTAATTCAGAGGATGATGATATCCGTGAAGAATTGAAAACATTAAACGCCAAATTGGACGACCTGATATTCAAAATCCGAACGGAAAACCCCGATTTTGCTGCATTAGAGTACCCAAAACCAGCAGATGTTAGTAATGTTATGGCGAAACTTGCCGAAGACGAAGTCGCTTTACAGTATAACATTTCAGATTATGGTGCCTGGGTGTTTGTTATTACTAAACATAATTTCGAAGTGGTGCAGTTGGCTAAAAACCCGGATGAAATCCGTGAGCAAACCATGACTTTGCTCGATGGTCTGCGCCGCAACAAATATGATGTGAACAAACCGGCTGATGAACTTGATATTGAAGAAGAAATGTCGTTGGAGGCAAGTGAAAAACTTTATTCACTCCTGATTAAACCGGTTGAAAAAAAGCTGAACAAAAAATCCAAATTGGTAATTATCCCAAATGATGTGCTTAACTTTCTGCCGTTTGAAGCCTTGTATTCCGATTCTTTGTTTTTGATTGAAAGATACCCTGTTAAATATTATCAGTCGGCTACACTTCTTGCATTGATGAGAAGTTCTCTTAAAAAGGAAAGAGCAAAAAATGGCTTTGCCGGCTTCGGTGACCCCGTTTACGACCTCGATAACTACGAAAAAGGTTTGGAAGAGAGGGGTGTTCCGTTGCTAAAAATTGGCAGCACCATAAACTCTGAATTGGCTGCCAATCCTGCGGCTGTGGATACCCTGCTTTCCCGTGCCGGACTTACTCTGTTTCGCCTCCGCGGAACCGGAGAAGAAATTAAAGGCATAGCCGATATTTTCAAAAAGAAGGGAGAACCTGTTAACATTAAATTGCGAACCGAAGCAACCGAGGAAAACGCAAAAGACCCCATTCTTAAAAACTATCGCTTTCTTTCGTTTGCGTGCCACGGAATCGTTTTCCCCGGATTTCAGAGCCTTGCTCTTTGCACCGAGAAAGATTCAGGAAAAAGCACACAGGATGGTTACCTCACCTTTGAAGAAATTCTGGGGCTTGACTGGAACGCAAAACTTGTTGTGCTTTCCGCATGTCAAACCGGAACGGGCGATACGCGCAAAACCGAGGGTGTAATCGGCTTAACCCGTGCAGTTATGTATGCCGGCACAGACGCTGTGTTGGTCAGCCTTTGGTCTGTCTCAGACGCAGGCACCCGTGACCTTATGCTGAAGTTCTTTTCCGATGTGGCGGATAATAAACTTCCCACCGACGAGTGCCTTCGTAATGCCAAGTTAGCGCTGATTAAAAAAGGTGCTGCACCGAATGTTTGGTCACCTTTCATCCTTTTTGGCGAGTGAGCGCTGATTAAAAAAGGTGCCTCGGTAATAGTTTGGGCACCTTTCATACTCTTTGGGGAGAAAGTTTTAGGCCGATAGTGCTTTTTCTGCGGATGTTATGTGCCCAAATAGTCTTCCGTTCATTTTGCTGATAGCCGGCTGACGATCTTTGTACATATCAAACGCAAAACTCACCTACGACTGCAACTGCATCTGCAACACCTACACCGCAGAGCAGCAAACTCACAGTCGAAATAGATGTCAAATTAATAATTCTTTTACAACTCCGATGCTGCGGGGCGGGGCAGCAAACTAACAGTCGTAGTACATGTCAAACTCATAAGGATGAGGACGGATTGCCATCGGTTTCACTTCCTTTTCCATTTTGTAGTTTATCCAGGTATCCACAACATCTTTCGTAAACACATCGCCGCGTGTGAGGTAGTCGTTATCCTCAGCCAAAGCAAGAAGTGCGCCCTGCAGCGAGTCAGGCGTTGATGGAACATCTTTCAGCTCTTCCGGCGGCATATCGTAGATGTCTTTGTCTAACGGGTCACCGGGGTCAATCCGGTTCAAAATTCCGTCAATTCCCGCCATTAGAATTGCCGCAAACCCGAGATAAGGGTTCCCGGAGGGGTCGGGGCATCTGAACTCAACCCGCTTCGCTTTGGGCGACATGTTATACATCGGAATCCTGATAGCGGCGCTCCGGTTTCTTTGCGAGTATGCCAGATTAACAGGCGCCTCAAAACCCGGCACCAAGCGTTTGAAACTGTTGGTGGTTGGGTTCGTGAATGCAAGCACAGACGGAGCGTGCTTCAAAAGCCCACCGATAAAATAGAGCGCCATTTCGCTCAGACCGGCGTAGCCGTTACCTGCAAAAAGTGGTTTGTTGTTCTTCCAGAGGCTTACATGCACATGCATTCCGCTGCCGTTGTCGCCGAAAACAGGTTTTGGCATGTATGTAACAGTTTTGTTGTTTTGTGTTGCGGTGTTTTTTACCACATATTTAAAAAGCAAAAGCTGATCGGCTGCTTTTAACAATGGCTTGAATTTCATGTCAATTTCGCACTGACCGCCGCTCGCCACTTCATGATGCTGTGCTTCAACTTCAATACCGACACTGATAAGGTTCCGCACCATTTCGTTGCGCAAATCCATCAGTTTATCGGTCGGCGGCACGGGAAAATAACCCTCCTTGTAGCGAGTTTTGTAAGCCAGATTGGGGTTTTCTGCCCTCCCGGAGTTCCACCTCCCCTCGATCGAATCCACTTCAAAATAGCTGTAATGGTTGTTAACCTCAAACCGGACATCATCGAAAACGAAAAATTCAGCCTCGGGTCCGAAGAAAGCGGTATCAGCAATTCCTGTTGACTTCAAAAAATCAACCGCTTTGTTCGCAATGTAGCGGGGGCAACGGAGGTATTTTTCACGCGTTGCGGGTTCGTAAACATCGCAAATCAGCGAAATTGTGGGCGCTTTTATGAATGGATCGAAAAACATCGTTGAAGGGTCGGGCAAAATCAGCATATCCGACTCATCAATCCTCTTCCAGCCCCTGAGCGAAGAGCCGTCGAAACCAAACCCGTTCTCAAACGAAGTTTCATTAAATTCCTGTATGGGTATTGTAACATGTTGCCACTGCCCCGGGAAATCCATAAATTTTAAATCTACGAATTCCACATGATTATCTTTCGAAAAAGATAATATCTTTTCGATCTGTTCAGACCTGTCGTTCATTGTTTTTTTCCGTTTTTTGATTGTTAACGATTACAAAATAATTTTATTTGACTTCAAGATAACTACCGATTGATTATGAATTTATCACAAGCTTCTCACGAGTTGATTACAGATTGACCACGAATTAATCACAAGTTAATCATGACTTGCTTTCGAATTGACCATGAATTAATCATAAATTAATCACAGATTAATTGTAGTGGTTTCTTTAAGAGTCGAAAGTACAAAAGAAGTGCGGGTTGAAAGCACACCGGGCCACTGTTGAATCTCTGTGAGCAGGTGCTCAAGTGATTCAGAGTTCCTTACAACGGCTTTTAAGATGTGGCTGCCTTCTCCCAGAATCGAGTGACACTCCATAATATTGGGGTGCGCTAACGATTTTTCCACGAGTAATTCATATCTTGAGGAAGATTCGGAAATCACAGTGATAAAAACCATGATATCGTATCCGAATTTCTTACGGTCTATTTTGGTATAATAACCGGTAATCAGCCCCTTATCTTCCATTTTATTAATTCTGTCGCTGATCGTCGGAATTGAAATCCCGAAAACTTCAGCCAACTGACTTTTGCTCGTTTTTGCATTTTCCTGCAATATATTTAATGTTTTCTTATCTACATCATCAAGGTTATACAGCATTTTTACCTTATTTTTTCAGAATTTTTCATAATTAACCCTTAAATATAAAGATTTCTTGCTAAATACTATGTAAAATTTTAAATTTCTTAATATTTTTTTTATGCTGTGTGATCTCTCGCAAACGGTTTGGTGTTGGAAAATGAGTTACCCACGCATCTGAGCTGACAACTTATCCTTTAAAGCAAGGATTAGTCTTTGACGGAGGTTTTCTGAGAGACAAAATAACCATCTGTTTTTTCAATCAATTGAATTTAATCAGAGATTATGCGTCTTTTATTGAAAACAGAATTAACCCGGGAATGGGAAGCCTTACACGGTTCATCACTCTTGAGGCAATGGATTCATTTTTAAAAAAAAGCTAACTATCTGTTTTTGTCCATTATATTGGAATTAAAGACTGAACAAATTTTTATTCAAAAATTTAATTCAAATTGAGGTGGATTTTGGTGCAAACTATCTTTTACGGGCTTCTTTTAATTTCCGCTCTTCTTTCAATTCCATACGGTGTGAAGGCAACGGCTTCTTTTTTCACCTGCTCGAACAGGTCTAAGTTTTTTTGGAGGCGGGGTTGCACTTTGTGGTTTAAATGGTACTGAATGGCTATGTGGTTAATTGAAACAATATCCGCGCCGATAAGCTCTAAGCGGTATTGAATGTCAGAATCCTCTCCGACGGAGGCGACTTCGTATCGTTCATCGAAACCATTAACGCGCAAAAGATCCTCTTTGTGAAGTGAAAAGTTACACCCCAGAATCCCCCGCTTCTTACGGTTAAAAAATTTCCTGATGCGTTCGTTTTCTGTGTAGAATCCCTTTTCCACATCGAAAGATTTGCCGAAAATCCCGTCAATCACAAGTTTGCCAAAATTCTTTTCCAACCAGCCTGCACTCACTTTTTCGGGTGTGAGGCTCGTACTCAGCTTTCCGGAAAGGTTAACCCGTCTTCCTGCAAGGGCTGCATTTCTTTTCGCTGAACTAACATGCCCCTCAACAAATTTTGAGTGCGGTATGCAGTCACCATCGATGAATATTATATAACCGGCGCGCGCCGACATAATGGCTTTGTTCAGAATTTTGTTTTTTCTGAATCCTTTATCCGGGTGCCAAATATGCAATATCGGGAAGGAAGTGCGGCTGATTATCCGTTCAACTTCTTTCACCACTTCTTCGGGGGAACCATCGTCGGCTATAATTATTTCAAAGTTTTTGGCGCTCTGCCTCTCAAATCCGGCGAGTACAAGCTCCAGGAACTTCAAATTTTTATAAAAAGATATTATAACCGACGACGATAACTTCAAATGCTTAAATTTCCTTTCGTTTCATTTTGAAAAGTTGCCAATGTCCCGACTCTCTTGTTGTCAGCGCGTCGCAATACCCCGCTTTTTCAATAATAACAACACCTATTTCAAATTCATAAGGGCACTTTTGTGTATCAGGTAGCCCATCATTTTAAGTCTAACATAATCTTCGCGATACATCATATAGCCCGGATTCGGCGAGTTAAACGGTCCGGAAGCAGATTCCCTTATCAGAAACCAGGTATAACCGTCTTTTTCGGTTATACCGACGCAGTGGATATCATGGTCATCTGTTGTTTGCCCGTTCATAAACCTGAAAACGCGGGCATCTTCAGTGATGTCTGCCGGTTTGATATCAAAATCGGGCACAATAGCCAAACCTGCAAAGCCGTCAATTCCCGGTTCTGAGACATCGCCAAACAGCGAAACCGTGTATCCCTTCTGAACGGCGCTTTTCAGTGTGCTCATAAACTCATCCAGCGGCAGATTCCAGTAATCTGTATTCCGCCACCAGTTGTCGGGAACATCATAAAGAACCCTCTCGTGGTAAGGTTGGTTTTTAATCGAAAGCACGGGGATGTAATCGTCGGGGTTAAATTTCAGATAATCCTTCATAAACGATTCAGGTGTCCAGGTTTTGCCGTCATATTCAAATTTATCGGGCGGGTCGCCCATATATTTATCCAAAATTCCCATCACATTGTTAACAATAAAGCCTTCGGCAAAAGTGTTGTTTTCTTTCGCTTTGGTCAAAAACGCCTTAAATTCCTCAAAAAGTTTTTGGTGGTCAACAAATTTTTGCCCCGGGAGCATACCGGAATAAGCCGATTTCGGCACAATTCCATATTTTTTGTAATTTTTAACGAGAGCATTCGCTTGGGAGCCTTCACCAATCGCCGAGTTCCCTCTCTCTGCTGCAAATCTTTTCGCTTTCTCGATATACTCCCAGTAAACTGTATAAAGTTCCGAAAGCTCCACTTCTTTGCCGGTGAGCCGTTTTATCTCCGATTCAAAAAATGAAGTGGTGGCAAACGACCAGCAGGTACCCGTTCTCCCCTGCGACTCCGGCTTGTTGTGCCACGCATATTTAAAATCCTGCGGTCCCGAAGGCGCTGAAATGGTGGAAAAATCGGCTTTTGCCATTTGCCACTTCGGTCTTTGATTCTGAGTAGCTTCCCATTCGTTTATACCCTTTTGAATCGTGTCCCAATAACTTGGTCTGTAGCCTTGAAAAATAACTTTTGGTGAGTTATTCTGTGCCTGTGCATAAACAACAAACACAAACACGAACACAACAAAGAGAATTGCTTTTTTCATCTTATTGCCATAATTTGTTTAATATCCTTATTCAAAATACGGAGTAAGCCCCACCCGTGAAAATTAAAAAACTGCCCCCAAAATGGGAAAATTATTGAAGGATCCCTTTAGCGCGGTAATTTCATAACTGTCCCTGAATGTGATAATTTAATAACTGTAACCAACTGTAAGAATTGCCTCCGATAACATTTGAATTCAGGAAATCGGATTTCAGCAAAGCCGGTAGTAATAAAAAATATCCGGTCGAAATAAAATAAAGCCGGTAAAAAAAACAGTTCTTTGCAAAACAAAAAATTCCGTTATAAAATTAAAATAAATCCGGTAAAAAAACCATGCACAAGCAAAAAAAAATGGGAGCCACTCGGCTCCCAAATTAAAGAAGTAACTGAATGTCCGGTTTTCTGAGTTGAAGCGAAATTACCCATTTCCTAAAAAAGAGCAATTTCAGCTATACTCAAAAAAAAAGCAACAAACTACAACCTAAACGAGACACCTCCGGTGAGGAAGCGCCCGGGCATTGTAACACCGCTTTCGAACACACGATATTGGTCAAAAATGTTGTTAGCACGGAAATAGACCTCGGCAGTCCAGGTTGGTGAAGCAAACAGCCACGAAATTCTTGCGTTGAACACGGCAGAACCGGCAATTTCAACTTTACCGCCCGGCACATCTGCGTCATATTCGATCTGTTTTCCGGTCAACTCCGACTCAACCAAAATGCTTAATTCTTTAATCGGCTTTGCTTCAAATGCAATCAAACTAAGGATTTCCGGTTTATTTTCGATCACATCTTCGGTTTCACCGTCGTTTTTGCCTTTTGCACTCAAGTACATGAAGTTACCGTGAAGGTTGAAGTGGCGCGAAAGCTGGAAATCGTAAACGGTTTCGAAACCGACAATTCTTGCGTCAGCTAAGTTCACTCTCATTTTCCTCTTAAGTGGGTCTTCAGATGCAGGCAGTGTTATCTGAACCATCAAATCGGAATAGAGATTGTAGAAACCGGAAAGTTTAACCCGAACACCCGCAGCGTTATAAATGAAACCGACATCCGTCAGTGTTCCTTTTTCAGGCTTCAGATCAGGATTTGGTTTCATTTTACCGAGTGCGCCTGAAAAACCCTCTCTTAAGCTGGCGAAGCGGTTGCGATATGTGAATCCGCCATACACTTCCCAGTTGTTCGAAAGAGTGTAAGAGAGTGAGGCAAATGCTCCGGGTGAGGAAGATTTTGTGTTCTCATATTCCGTGAAAGCACCCGTTTTTCCTTTTATATCCATATCGTAAAGAGCGCCTGCCAAAAGGCTGAAAGCATCTTTCTTGAAAGAATATTCAACACCGGCACTCAAAAGTGATTCCGAAAAATCAAGATCGGAGGTCTGAACGCCATTTTTATCCGAGAGTTTCTCGTTGTGGTTCGAGGTAGAAAAGTTAAACACACCCGTTATAGCATTGGCTTCATCTATACTGTAAGTTGAAGAGAGCCTTCCGCCAAAAGTACGGTCTAAATCTTTCTCAACTTCGTTGATTTTCGAGTAGGTCAGGTCGGTATAAGAATCGATCTGCTGCCCGTAGTTATCGAACCAAAGGACAGCCGTCAGGTCTTGCTTACCGGAAAGCCTGAACTTGGAGTTCGAGGAGATAATTATCCTCTGTTGATCCGGGTATCTCCAATAGCGTGTTTTGCTCGGCTTTTGATCCGTCTCGGGGATAACACCCTTTGAACCTGAATAAAAGTTAACCGACAGCCCCGTTTTTGCGTTATCGCTGATATGCCATTCACCGCGGGTAAACAAAGAGATTCTCTTTTTATCACTGTTGGTGATGTATTTGGCGCTTAAATCCTGGTTTTTCAGGTCGCTCGGTGCACCACCGGGAAGAGTCAAGCCTTTTGAATCCAACCACGAGCCGGCAGCGATAAAGTTAAAGTTGCCTTTTCTATAGTCGTATGTACCGCCGGCGGTGTAAGTTCCGGCATCTGAACCACTGATTGAAATCGAGCCGTTGCTTCCGTCGATTGCCCTTTCATACGAGTTCAGGTTAAGAGCCCCGCCGAGAACATTGGGCCCATAGAGGATCGAGCTTGCGTTCTGGCTCACGGAAATTTCACCAACAGCATCCAGCGGTACGATCGAAATATCGAATCTGCCGTCCCACGGAAGGTTCATCGGCACGCCGTCGAAAAAGTACCCTAAGTGCCTTTCGCCCGCCCCGCGCAGAAACATTAAAGATTCGCCGCGAGAGTTAGTTCTGATTCTTCCGGAAGGCACGAACCTTTCGATTTGAGAAAGATCGGTGGCATCCGATGTGCGCAACTCCTTAAAGTCGATAGTGGTAACTTGTGGAATTGCCAGTTCTTCAATTTTAAAGCCTGTGATGGCAACTTCGCCCAAGTGATAGGTTTTCAGAACAGAGTCCTTTCCGCCTTGAGCATATACCACCACAGCCGCTATTACAAATAATAATGCGGTTTTAATTTTCATTTTTTCTCCATAATTTAAACTGAATTAATGTTTATCAGGAGAATTGTCGGGGAGGGGGCACTAACGGGTCAGACCCGCCTTTGAGAAGTGAAAAATTGTGTTCGAACACCCCGATTAATTCATCGGAGCCGTAGTAATTCAGGTTTGTAATTCCTTCAGCTGCAACAAAAATTGAGATAAGAATTGTAGATGCAGGAGTTGAGATCGGTTTCCCTTCGCGCGCTTTTTTTCCGAACTCTGCAATCAACCGTTCTTCATCTTTATCGTTAATGCAGAAATATTGCAATTTGTCCTCAACTTGCACCATGCGCACCACATCGTACATCTTACCCTGATAAGTAAACTCGTGCGGTTCTATGAAAACGAAACCGGCTTTTTCCTGTTCCGCTTTTTCACGCGGCATAGTGAAAGATTCGAGCCTGTCTTCAGGAATTCCTGCGAAAATTGCCCTTTTAATCTCTCTTTTAATCGCTTTTTGTTTGTAGTAAAAAAGAACCGGTGAACCGAAAAGATTAAAAAACATTGCGCCAAGCAACAATATTTTTACAATTTTAAATTTTCGGTCTGAGACTCTCATTTTCTTTAGAATAGAGCGGGGTCTTCTGTAACTACACTGTTAGTTTTGGTGAATTTAAAATTTGTTCCATTCTTAGAACAGAGCGGGGTCTTCCCCTTCGCCGGGGATATAGTGACATTTCCTGCACCGGGCTTCGTAACTGTCGGCAGCGCCGACTAAAACACGGTCGCCCGAAGCTATTGTTCTCTGTGTTCGCGAAGCGGGGTTGCCGCACACCACGCATATTGCAAGGGTTTTCGTTACAAACTCGGCGATAGCCATTAATTCCGGCATAGGTTCGAAGGGAACGCCGCGATAATCCTGATCCAAACCGGCAACCACCACCCGTTTGCCACTGTTTGCAAGATCTGTGCACACTTTTATCAGATCGTTGCTGAAAAACTGCGCTTCATCAATGCCCACAACCTGTGCGTCACCCACTCGTTCGTAAACCTCTGTGATATTATTGATGTTAACCGACTCAATCGAAAGCTCGCTGTGCGACACAACGGAATCTGCCGAGTAACGGTTATCTATTACCGGTTTAAATACTATCACTTTTTGTTTTGCTATTTTTGCACGGCGCAGCCGGCGGATCAACTCCTCGGTCTTACCGCTAAACATACAGCCTACTACAACCTCTATCCAACCCGATCCCTTCGGTTGCATGTGTGGAAATTCATTCATCATATTTGTTTTATAATGTTCTTATCGGTTCTCTGTTTTTCGTTTTTTCAATATACATCAAAAAATCTTTGTCTTATACGAATATGGTTTTTCACTCTATTAGATAAAAAAACTAAAAATAGATTATAGCCTTATACAACTATAAGTAATAGTTTTATCACTGTACAAAATTTTGAAACTCGTTCTACTATTCTTTTTTGCAGTTGAATCGTTAAGTTGAACTTTACAACTTACACCCATGTGATCAATTGCCGACCAACTCTTTGAAGCGCCACTTTTCCCGAGATATTTAGTTAACCTCACAACGCTTCCGGTGTTAAATTCAAGGGTTCCGGTGTTATCTTTTTTGAGAATAAAATCACACGACTGGTTTTCACCTTTGATATCAAAAAGTACTTTTCCTGTTGAGTTTAGTTTTACGACTATCCTTTCAATATCATAGGAACTCGTACTTTGTGCATACAGCATTATCGCACTAAAGAAGAAAATTAAAATCAACTTTTTCATTACAATACCTATAAATTTTTGGATATGTTTATTTATATTCTCACCCGCCTAAGACATTGATAAAAATTCACCTCAACTGTTCCCCGCCGAAGGAATGGGGTAATAGTTCATCCATCGAAAAAACTTTTATCTCGTTTTTCGAATTTATTAAAACAATTTCAAAATCGTTACCGCAAAATTCAGCCATAAACTGGCGGCAGGCTCCGCAGGGGGTGCAAAAATCGTCCATATCGCCGACAACAGCGATAGCCTTAAATTTCTTTTTGCCGGCGGAAACAGCCTTCACAAAAGCGGTTCTTTCGGCACAAATCGTCAAACCGTACGATGCGTTTTCAACATTTGAGCCGAGCACCACCTCACCATCACCGGTAAGAAGTGCCGCCCCCACCCGAAATTTTGAGTATGGAGAATAACTCCCAAGTTGTGCCTCACGCGCTTTTTGCGCCAATTCGTTGTGATTCATCATTTTACCAATTTTTAATTATTACTACCATTAAGTTATTACTTTTTTCACAACTTATTACCATCATTAAATGATTATTTTCTAATTCAAAAATACCGCTACCGTTAAGTTGATATTTCTGTTGCCAGCTAACCTATACTGCAAAACTATTCATTCCGCGCTAAACCATCCCAACGCCCAAATCCCCCCCAAAAAAAAACACTATTATTGCCAGATAAAATAGGGCGGTACCATCAAAATCATGCCAAGAATGATGAAAATTATCTCAAGCGGAAAAACCCAGACAACCCATTTCTCGTAAGGAATCTTTGCAAGAGTTAAAATTCCCATCGTAACCGCAGAAGTGGGAATAATCATATTCGCGAAACCTTCGCCAAACTGAAAAGCCAGAACAGCCGTCTGACGCGAAACCCCCAAAATATCACTCAAAGGCGCCATAACAGGCATGGTGAGCGCCGCCTGACCCGAACCTGAAGGCACAAAAAACACAATCACCTTCTGAACAAACAACATCACTATCGAAGAGCCAATAGGGTGCAAACCATCCAACGGAGCTGAAAAAGCATGCAAAATTGTGTCTATTATTTTTCCATCCGAAGCAACAATCAACAAAGCACGGGAAAGTGCAACAACAAGCGCAGTTGAAATCATATCTTTTGCTCCGGCAACAAACGACTCGGCTATCTGGTTTGCCGAAAGCCTGCCGACAACTCCCGTTATAATACCCGTAACAAGGAAAACGCCGCAAATTTCTTTAATGTACCACCCGTAATAAAGCACGCCGAACACAACGACAACTATACCCGTAACGAAAGTAAGCAACACCAGCTTATGCTTCGTATCCATTCCGCCAAAATCTTCAAGGTCTGACATTTTCAGGTCTTTTCTCCGCTCCTGGTCAAGTGCAAAAGTGGGGCTTAACTCCGGGTTTTTCTTAATTTTTGCGGCATATCTCATCACCCACCAAATCGCAACTGCAGTGCAGATAACCCAAATAATCAGGCGATATTCAATCCCCGACATAGGCGGCAAGCCGGCAATTCCCTGCGCAACCCCAATCGTGAACGGGTTCATAAATGCCGCCGCAAACCCTGTGGAAGCCGCCACGAAGGGAATAGCAACGCCGGTTACCGTATCGTAGCCAAGCACCAATGCCAACGGAATGAAAATCATAATAAAAGGAATTGTCTCCTCACTCATTCCGAAGGTTGCCCCCGCAAGTGAAAAAATGACCATAAAAATGGGGATCATCGCCATCCGGATAAATTCCGAACTTTTATGAGCCTTTGCGAGCGCCTTAATTCCGGCGTCGATTGCCTCGGTTCTTTGGAACACATAAAATGCGCCGCCGACAAAGAGAATAAAAACAATAATCTGCGAGGCTTCCATAAAGCCCTTGATCGGCGCCATTATAAGGTTTAAGTTAAACTGTGAAGATGGCTCTACTTCTTTGTAAGAACCCGGCTTAACCAGATCTACCATCTGACCGTTTATCTCGGTTTGTACCCGGTCGTATTCACCGGCGGGAACAAACAGTGTGAAAATAGCGGTTATTACCAACAAAACCGATAACAACACTAAGGTGTTAGGAACTTTTACTTTGATTTTCATAAGGCACTTTTTTGATTTGTTGCTTGAAAATTAATATCACCGTTGATGGCGGCGTGCTTCCCGGGCAGGAACACTTCTGTTATTTGTTGCTTGAAAATTAACATGTAATCCGAAAGCATTTAAGTTTCGGTGTCATCACACTTCTGTTATTTGTTGCTTGAAAATTAACCCGAGATTGGTTATTTTATTTTCCTGTTTTTAAAATTATTAAAAGTTGAGCAAAAAATGAAAACATTTGTTACATTTTTACTGCTGACTGTAAAATTTTTTTCACAACCGCTGTATTTCCCCTTAGATACTGTTGCCGCGGATGACAGATTTAACAATCGGCAAACTATGTTGTATGACAGCCAAGGCGCTGTGCATATTGTCTATTCCGGAAACTTAGGCACCAACAGCCCCTCCCGTGAAATTTTTTATGCCACGAACGCGGGTTCAGGCAACTTTGTAACAACTCGTTTAACAAACGATAACTACGACCAAAACTACCCCACTATTTCGATGGATCAGAACGGCAAGATACACATCGGGATGATTGCAAACGACCCGGTTTCAGGGAACTACCAGGTGAAATACACCAACAATATTTCCGGTACATTTTTTGAGCCTGTTTCAATCACTTCCGGTGGTGATAACAAGGCGACGCCGGGGTCAACTGTGGGGCCCGACGGCAAAGTCCACTTTGTTTATTTCACAACCGTCACGGATAAAGTTTACTACCGGTGGTTCGACCCGGCAACCCAAACCCTCTCCCCCGAAACCTACATTGCAGATGGCGCCACTTCCGGCGATTTAGACGCCCAGATTGCCTTCGATAAAAACGGTAAAATGCACATTTTATTTAAAGGCGGCGGCGTGTTCGGGGGACCAATCAGATATTTCAACGATGTTTCCGGTACGCTTCAGGAAGTGGCAACCGGCGTTACGGGGAATGTTAACGCACCCAGATTTGTGTTCGACAGCAACAACAAAGTGCACATCATCTACCGCAACAGTTCAACGAACAGATTAGGTTATATCAACAACACTTCAGGCAATTTTTCATCGCCTGTGTTTTTTACTCCCCCAGGGCAGATGCCGGCAAGTTACTCAAACATTGCGATGGATGCCAACGACAGGATTTATGTAATTTATCAGTCTTCGCAATCCGCATCGGGCAAAGGATTTTTCCTTGTGCACGGTAAAGAGGGCGTTTTTTCCGACACCCTGCGCGTCTATGATATTACGCCGCAATATGTTACACGGAATACCAGCGCAGTTGTTGCGCGCGGAAATGGTGAAGTGGCAATGACATTTTCACCAGCCGGTGTAAGAAACGGCGAGGTTTACTGCGATATTCTCTTTAAAACCGGGCACCTCTTCTCAGAGCCAAACATCGTCCTCAGTGATTCACTTTTAGATTTCGGTACTGTTGTTTTGTTTAATACCCCGAAAAAGGATTTTAAAATCTACAACACCGGGAACGATACACTTCACATTTCAGAGTATGTCTGGTCTTCACAAAACTTTGCAATTCAGCTTGATTACCCCGAAACTATTGCGCCCGGAGATTCTGCAAAAGTTACTTTTATCTACCTCCCTACTGAACCGGGAGTAACGGTTGATACTCTGAAAATCCACTCGGATGATCCCGATGAACCCGTGGTTCAAGTGGTGATGACGGGCACAGCGGTTGAAGCTGAACCGGAGATTTCGCTCTCTAAAGATACACTCTTTTTTATGATGGAACCGAACTATGCTCAGACCGATTCATTTTTTATTAAAAATGTTGGAACCGGCAACTTGGCAGTTGACTCAATTGTCCCAACCGCTCGGCTTGCACAGTATATTTTGAATATTACCGATTCGATACCCCCACTTGCGCCGGGCGACTCGTTCATGGTCTATGTTCACACCCAATTTCCCGTTACAAAGTTTGAAGAAATATTTTTGGATACACTCTTCATCTTTTCGAACGACCCGGTAAATCCGGTTACCAATTTATTTGTCCTTTGGGATGAAGTTTCTTCAGCGAAAGAGCCGGGTGTTGTGAACGATTATTATCTCTCGCAAAACTATCCAAACCCGTTCAACCCGGAGACAAAAATTGATTTTGCGCTCCCGAAAGGGGGAAGTGTAACCTTAGAAGTGTTTAATTCTGTCGGTGAAAAAGTAGCCGTTTTGGTTAACGGCGAATTGCCGGCGGGCAGGTACTCTGTGCTATTTAACGGATCAGCACTCAACGGGGCGGCACTTCCTTCCGGAATTTATTTATACCGTCTGACAGCCGGCGATTTCACGGCAACACGCAAATTTATCCTTCTGAAGTAGTACGGCGAATGATAATTTTTAGTTTTGAGATAGCACATCGAGTGATAATTTTTAGATTTAATACGGTTAATCACAGAATCTCTGCCCCCGGAGAAGACCGAGGCGCATTAAAGTGATTACCTGTGGATCGGAACCGGGTGAGGTTAAATGATTATACTCGGAATTGACCCCGGTACAGTGAAGTGTGGGTATGGCGTAGTTCAGGTGTTGCAAAAAGGGAGGGCGGCTTTGGGTTACGGCATCATTAATGTGCCTGCAAAATTGAAAATGCCCGATAAACTTGCGTATATATACAACGAAATAGAAAATGTGATCAGGCAATACCGTCCCGTTGAGTGTGCGGTTGAAACTGCGTTTTACGGGAAGAATATCCAGTCTGCCTTGAAATTGGGATATGCACGGGGCACTGCAATAATTGCCGCCGTGAGGGGCGGGTTGCACATCTCGGAGTTTTCACCCAAAGAAGTGAAAAAATCGGTTACCGGAAAAGGCGGGGCATCGAAAGAACAGGTGAATTATATGGTTAAAACCTTGCTTAACCTTAACGGCAAAGAGATTCCTTTGGACGCCTCTGATGCGCTGGCGATTGCCTTGTGTGCCTCTTTCAAACCGGAAGATGATAAAAAGCGACCAAACTCGTGGGAGGATTTTATCAGACAAAACCCCGATAAACTGGTTAACTTGTAGTTACTGTTTTTTGATTGTTTTTTATTCTTGCTCTGTGTAAACGGGAATTAGCCCGAAAATAGCAGTTAAAAGTTATACATAGAATTAGTTTTAATTATACAGAATACCGGTTGAAAATTGAACAATAGATTTGCTGCAATTAACATGAAAGCATCTGTTGAAATTTATTGAAAAACCCGCTGAAAACTAAATAATAGAACAGCCGGAATCAGCACGAAAACTTGAACTGAAATTTAAATAAAAGGTCTCCACCCGAAAAGATATGATAGGTTATTTAAAAGGAAAATTGTTGATTAAAAAGCCCACTCGCCTCCTTCTTGATGTGAACGGTGTTGGGTATGAAGTTTCCGTCTCATTGATGACATTTGATAAATTGGGCGATTCTGCTGAAACTGCGCTCTTTATTCACACTCATGTTACTCAGGATGCAATTACTTTATACGGATTCATTGGTGAAGATGAAAGAGAAATGTTCCGGCTTCTTATTTCCGTTTCGGGAATTGGGCCCAAAACAGCGCTTGCGCTTCTTTCGGGTATCAGGGTGGATGAACTCCGTCTTGCCATTGAATCGGGGGATACACACAGAATTAACGCCGCTCCGGGCATCGGCAAAAAAACAGCGGAAAGATTGATCCTCGAGTTAAAATCGAAAGTTGGCGATATTCAAATTGCAACTCCTTCAGGGTTCTCGCAACGCGGCGCACGGGCAGAAGCGCTTACTGCTCTTACAACCCTGGGCTTTAACGCAAAATCTGCGGAGAAAGTTATCGATTCCGTTCTGACCGAAAACCCCGCTTCAACGGTGGAAGAAATCGTAAAACAAGCCCTCAGAAAACTTTCAGGGTAAAGATCAGGTTTAATTCAACCGGTTCATTTAATTGTTGCGCTTACGCTCTGCAGGCTTTCAACCGGGTTTATGCAGGAATATTCCCAAAATTTAAAGAATTGTTGCGCTTACATGATGCAGGTTCTCCACCTGACCGACTAACTTATCTCCGGAATTAACCTTACCGACGCCGGCGGGAGTTCCCGTGAAGATGAGGTCGCCCTCTTCAATAGTCATCATTTTTGATAAATGCGCAACAATCGCTGCCGGTTTGAAGATCATATCGCGTAAGGGTCCGTTTTGTTTAACCTCACCGTTAACATGCAAAATAATCCTGGAATCTAAAGAAATAGGCAGGTTATTTTGAGTAGAACGATTTTCTTTTCCGGAAAAATCTTCGCTCCCTGAGAAACCTTCGCTTCCGGAGAAATTTTCGCTCGCTTTGGAATTTGTTTTCTCTGCAAGGTCTTCCTTAAGCGTAAACTCAGAAACTACAGCTGCGTTATCGAAGCACTTTGCTTTCTCCCACGGGTGTCCCTTATCCTTAAGCAAATCCTGCTGATCGCGCAGCGTCATATCCAAACCGGTTGCATAGCCGATAATAGCTTCTTCCGCTTCAGTCTCCGAAGCATTTTTCAGGTTTTTACCGATCAGAAGCACTAACTCTGTTTCGTAATGCATATTATCGGAATAAGGCGGAATCTCAATTTCAGCCCCCGAAAAAGCCAAGTTCGAGCTTGGTTTCATAAAAAATATCGGAAATTCGGGCACCTCATTCCCTAATTCTTTTGCATGTTCCTCATAATTTCTCCCGACGCACATAACTTTTCCGGGATAAAATGTACCCTTACGGGTTTTAATTTCTATTGTTGACATCGTAACTCCTTGTAAAAAAACTGCGCAAAATCAGCACCCCATCCAACCGCAAAACATAAATCGCTCGGGTCAAACAGGCAACTCCTTACAAAATAATAATAGTGTTAAGCCCCACCCTAAAAGCATTGTTCTCCCGATGATTCAACCGCCAGCCGAACTCAACCTTAACGGGTATAATCAGAGTCGAAACCCCAAAACCTGCTTCGTAAAACGGGTCGGTCAGCCGGTTAACTGCAAAAGGAAGCAAAGCCGCCGTCTCCGGATTTATCTCCGTAAACCCTGCATTAAAAAATGCATTAAACCTGAAATTCAGCTTCTTCAGAAACGAAATCCCAAAAAGCCGCAACGGAAGATTATCCAGATTCTGGTCCACAAAAAGCATCCAACCTCTGTCCCCCAGATACTCACCTAAGCGAACGGTTCTGAACGACTGGTTCTGCGCCGTTGCATTTATGTTTCCGGGCATTGAATATAGCACCTGCAACGGCATACCTCCCTCAGTGGTAAAACCTGTAACCCTCACCATCATCGAGGTTGTCATCGAAGTCCTTAAAAACATTCTGAGCCAACCGTTGTAGCTTTTATAATCAACACCCGATGAAAGGCTCCCCGGTGCAAACCGGTACTCAACCCCACCGGTAATGTGGAACTTACCCCAAAGGCGCATACGGGTTAACCCGTTTTCAATGTAATCTCTCGGATCAACGGTAACGCCGAGTGAAAACTCGTTCAGGCGCATCTCTGTAACGGGTGTATTGTGCCGGTAAACTCTGTCGCCGCGAAAAACTGAAAAATCAGAATTAACCACCGCTGAATTATCCGTGCGGTTTTTAACCCCAAGCCCAACGGTTAAAAAGGGAAACACTTCACCTGAATAATCAAAACTATAGCCGCGAGAATAGTAATAGTCGTTAAAATCCATTTTTGAAATTAAAGTGTTCAGCGTGGTGAACATTTTACCGTATTCGCGGTTGCTTTTGAACAGCACCTCAATCCTGTCGAACGCCGAAAAAGAAAGCAAATGTGTGCGGTATTCACCCAAAGCGTAGGAAACCGTCAGTTCAGGTTTAAACTTCTCATCCGCAAACCCGTAACTTAAATCTAACCTTGAATTAAGTCTTTTGTTAAACAGCCCCGAAGCTGTTACCCTGAAATCTAACGAATTTCCCTCAACCGGGTTGAAATGATACATCGCAAGCGGGGCACTGACCGTAAAATTTTCCCCAAGTGCAATTCTGTCGGAAAGAAGCGTGAATCTCTCCCAAAAACTTTTTGGCTCATTCTGCAACGAGTCGATTCTTTCATAAGCGGTTACTTCCTCAGTTGTGTTCGGTATCCCTTGGTGTGCGCTCCAGAAAAGGGAATCTTTCTCATCAGCATCCGAGAGCACTTTAATAACCGCCCCGCTGAAAATTTCATCTTCCAGCGGAATGTTCACCTCATAGTCGCTCAGTGCAGTGTTAAGATCAATTTCCGCCTTAAAAACATTCAGATAGTTAATTTTTCCCTCAATCAAAAAATCGGTTGGCATATAAAATCCGTGCCCGCCCCTCTCGACGAATTGCTGCTGAAACTTAAGCGTGTCAAAAAAATCGGCCACCGTTCCAACTTTGTTGGCGCCAAGTTCCACTTTTATCAGGTCAAAAGACTTATCCAGAATATAAAGGTTGCCGACAAAGCCCGGGTCAGCGGGGTCGTTTGGCTCTATGTGCACCTTAAACACATTTTTTCTGTCGATTGAAATGGTATCTTTCAGATAGTAGTAATAATAGTCCAGGGCGTCGTTTGCAATGGGACCCGTAAAATTGTTGTTGGCGAAAAAATTCACCTGATCTTCATAGAAGTTGGAAATAAATCTTCCGCCTGTGATAATATTAAAAATTGGAGGAATGTTGGCGGTTTGTTTCCGCCCCAAAATAATCTCTTTATAGTCGGAAGGTGCCCTGAAATAAGATTCAGAAACATTTTCAATAATTCCCGTAATCTTTAAGCCCGCAGTATCTCCGGGTTTATTGCCACCGGTCAGAATGGTGCCGCCTGCAGCAGCTGCACCTCCTGCGCCACCTCCTCCCGTGCCGCTTGTCAGCAAATCTTCTGCAGTTTTAAGGGTTACCTTCGTGTAAGCGCCAAATTTGAAGCTTTTAAGGTATTTTGCTCTCTCATTTTTTCGTTCAATCGCACGGCTTATTATCTCCAAAGCCGGATTAACGCCGGGGAATACCGTAACCTCGTTAAGTTTAACCTGCGAAGGCTCCAAAGCAAAATTCACAAACTTCGTGTTTCCTTTTACCTGCACTTCCAGCGTATCGCTCAAATATCCGACGAACGATGCAATTACTCTGTATAAGCCTGCACGAAGGAGCAGCTCGTAATGCCCGTCTTTGTTGGAAGTGGCGCCTTCGTTAGATTCGATCACGCGAACGGTGCCAAACGGGAGTGCAATCCCCGTAACTTTATCCACTATTGTGCCGCTTACGGAAAATTTCTGACCGAATGTTACGAAACTGTAAAGCACAAATACTAAAAACACAACGGAATTAAACCGCTGACTCAAAATCCTTCCTGAAATAATAACCGTCCGTTTCTTTTTCTTTTTTATACAACATCAATCTATCGATTGCAAAAACCAACCCCGCCGAAAACCAAACCATCGTAATTATTTCGTGATCACCAAAATTGAACTCTGTCAACCCCGAACCAATAAACGATGCAAACCCACCAATAGCACCCATAACCAATGCTCTTTCAAAACTTTTTTCGGGGGTTTTTCTGAATATTTGGCAACTTTTACGAATAATCACCGTAAAAAACGCTACAATCACAATAAACCCAAACCCGCCGAGCGTTGCCAGTATATGAATAAAATTGTTGTGCAGATGCCCCTTTATCTCTTTTTCGTATGGGCGGTTGTATTGCTTAAACAGCACTGCAAGGTCTATATCCCCCACGCCAAAAAACGGGTGATCTTTGAACATCTCCCAACCTATACGCCACATCGAAAGCCGGTTGCGGTTTGAGGGACCTGAAAGATCAAAAAAGCTGAGCACACGGCTCGGTTTTATATCCGTTAGGCAGATATATTTGTCGGAAGCCGTCATCGAAAAAGGATATTTTGCCACTTTCATTCTTTCGCTTAGCAACACTGCTGAATCCCCCTGTAGTACGGCATCATATAGCACCTTATTCACACCAATTAAATAGAGGGAATCTGTCTCCGGTGCAGTGGCGTTCCATGCGATCCCTTTAATATCGATGTTGCTTTTAAGCGGTTTAATTTTGCGTTCAACGGGATCAGCCAGTTGGAAAGCGTTATCGAAATAAAAAAGAGATTTCCCTTCTTTAAATCCAAGAAAAGCCGTTTTCCCCGGAATTTTCACATCGTATGGTATGGTGTCCGTTGGCATTCCAAGGCTGTCCAGTGCAATTGTTGTGTGTGATTCGTTTTCATAAACCAGATCAATCCAATTTGAATCAACTATGATACTGATTCCGCCCACAAATTTCGGAAAGCGCAACGGTTGCCCAATCGATTCGGGCGAGCGGTAAACGGTGATCCCACTGTCGCTATCCACTGCGTACAGCAGCCCGCGGCTGACTGCTAACCTGCCCAGAAAACCGGGCGTGGTAAATTCATTTTCAATTTTAAATCCTGCAGAAGTCGTGTCCAACAACAAAATCCGGTAATCACTCTGGAAGGAAACGAACTTATCGCCCCACTTCACAATTTCGTAAATTGGTGAAGGGGTCTCTAACCGATTAATTAACGAGTCCCCCCGGTAAATCTTCAAACCTTCTGAAAAATCAGAAACGGCAAAATTTTCCCCAAAGGGTTGTGCTTTGTAAGCCAAACCGTCCGTTTTGAAAGAATATTCCAATTTACCGTTCAGCGAATATATTTTAACTTCCGACTCGTTTCCCGCAATAAGCAGAACAATCAAAACGCAAAGAGCACCTAAGCCCAGCAGCAGGTAGTTCCGGTTCAGAATCAACAAAATTATTATACCCAAACCCACCCCTATCCACGCAGTTCTTTTATCAGTTGCCACCAAAGCGATGGTTGAAATTAAGGCAAGCCCCGCCCACAATATTTTCCTTTTATTTTTAGTTTCGTTCAGAAAAAGAGCGGTTAAGTAAACAATGGTGAAAGTGGTTAATTCCCCTGTGGTGATCGGGTGAACCAACACGCTGGGGCCCTCTGCAGTATATTTATAAAGATCGCGTATAAAATACTCAACAGAAAAACCGATATAAAGAAGATCGGATGCCAGCGCAAAAACCAGATAGGTAAAAAAGAAAACCCGCAAATCTTTCCAACTTCGTATTCCGGCTGCAACCGTGTAGATAATCGGAATTAAAATAACCCTTTTGAAACCGAAAAGCAAAGCCTGTTCCCGGTTGGAAGAAAACAACAGAGCCAACACTTCCGCCAAAACGAAAAGAAGCACCCACACCTCAATGCCTGTCCTGTTGAACAACCTCCGTTCACCGCGGAAAAAGGCAACACCAAGAAAAACAAGCGCAGCATAATACCCAAGTTGGTTGAAAAACAGGGCATTTGTTAATGTTGCCGCAAATAGCAGCAGCGAATAAAACGCTATACTTCTGAGTTTTTCTTGTCCGGTCATCTTAAAGTTTAAAGTAAAAAAAACCTGAATGCTTTAATTAAAACATTCAGGTTTCAAAATTAATTAAATGCGGGTTAAAAACTACTTTTTGAAAACGCCCTGAATCACTTTGCCAAAACTTCCGTTCGGCGCCATGATCTTCAGATAGTTTGCAATGGTCGGCGCAATATCAATTATTTCAACAGCGCTGTTGTTTTCGCCCTTGTTCACACCCATTCCGTAGAATATCAGGGGCACATGCGAATCGTATTCGAAAGGCGAACCGTGTGAAGTGCCGGTGTTTCCAAAACCGAGCAGCCAAGCAGGAACAAAGTCTATCCAGCAGTCACCGCCTCTCTTTTTATGATAGCCGAAGAAGAATTTCTTTCTAACAGGGTCGGCGGAATTGCTTGCTTCATCCAAGCTTGAAGAGGGCACCACATCGCGGATTTCAGTGAATTTCATCAACTCCGGTTTTATTATTTCAACCATTTCTTCAGAAGTGGTTTTATATTTTTTCATCAGATCGTAGTTGAAATAGAACTGATAGTTTTGGGCATTAATCACAAAATTTGAGTCGGTACCTGCATTAAAATGGTTATTCAAAGCAGCGTTAGCAGCCTTTGTGTACGCGCTGAAATCGATCAAACCGCAATCGATGTGGTTTTGTCTCAGGAAGCCCGGAATCTCAGCAACGCCGTGATCAGCCGAGAGGAAGAGCACATAGTCACCCTTTGGAAAATGCGACTTAAGAAAATCGAACAAAAGTTTAAGGTCTTTATCTAATTTCACATAGCAGTCAGCAAGTTCAACTGATTGAGGCCCATATCTGTGCCCTACATAATCAGGCGGCGAAAAGCTGAGCGTTAAAATATCAGTAAATTCACCTTTACCGAGGTTCTCACCTTTAATTGCTTCAATTGCAAATTCAGCAGTCATTATATCACCCATCGGGGTGCTGGGTATCAGTTCATAGTCGCCCATTAAACTCTTAATTGTCGGCAGATCGTGCGGAAAGATGGGTTTTTCTTCACCTTTAAAAAGACCTTCAAACTTAGAATCATCGGGCCCACACATCGAATATTTTTCGATCGGGAAAGAAAGTTCCCATTTTTTACTTAGAAGTTCATCGGCTCTTTTAAGGTTATTATAGTTGTTAACCCACGCCGGAAGATCGGTTCTGTAGTAGGTGCTTGTTATCCATTTGCCGGTTGCTCTGTCCAACCAGTAAGCCGCATCAGCAGAACGCCCTGCCGGTAGGATCGAGCTTCTCTCTTTAATGGCAACGCCAATCACTTTAGAGTGAAACGAGTTGGAAATTTTCATTTCATCTGCGATACTGTTAACCAACAACCGTCTCGGTGAAAACTCACCGTTAGCGGGCGTTCCTCCTACTGCAGTAACGGTTTTATCTTCTGCGCAATAAACGGGCTTGTTGGTCTCTCTCTCAAACCAGTTGTTTCCTATAATTCCGTGCATCCAAGGGGTTGTTCCTGTAAAAATGGAAGTGTGGCCCGGTGCTGTGAAGGTTGGAACATAGGTGTAGTGGGTCGAGGTGCAATTGTAACCGTTGTTCACCAATTCTTTGAAGCCTCCATCACCGAAGAGGTCCCAGAAACGATAAATGTAATCGTATCTCATTTGGTCAACCACAATCCCAATCACTAACTTAGGTCTTTCTGCCTGCTGGGCACTGACTGCAAAAGCCAGCGCAGCGGTGAAAACTAATATTTTTTTCATGTTGCTCCGTATGTTTTAAGCAAAATAATCAATTATTCTCTTCTTATCATCGAAAACTTACAAATTTCCGCAATAAATTACTATGTATAAATACGGCTATACTCTTTAAGGAAAAGATTATAAAGGGGTTTTTCAGCCTGTTTTATCATTTTTTTTTGCAGTATTGCTGGCAGATATTCCGATGTTTTTATAATATGGCAGGCAGATTTTCCGGTGTTCCGGTGTTTGCGAAAAGAAGAGGGAGTTCTGCGAAGTGTTTTATGGTATTAACCTGCCTGCAAATTCAAAGCCTTTAAGATGAATAATTGAGAACAATTAACTGTGCCGGGGTGTTGATTGCCCGATTGTCGTCCGAACTTCAAGATGAATAATTGGGGTCAATAAACAACTTCCCGATCTAAAACAGACTACAGTATTAAGAAAAAAGGGGGCAAAGCTCAACACTTTGCCCCCAAAATCTGAACTAATTAACTTAACCTTTAGCGTTAAGCATTAAGGCTGAACATCGTAACTGTAACTATTATCAGTGTAAAAATTCTTCGTGTTTTCATTGTATTCTTCCCAATAAAAACGGGTAATGTATTTTACAGGCGAATTGAAAGAATCCAACACCGATTGAAGTGCTGTAATCGCATAATAGTTGTCCAATGAACGGGGCGCATCCAAAGTGATGAAATAATTCCCGTTTGGCGGAAAGTCATTCAATCTTTGTAAGTAGTTCTCCAATATCAAATCACGGATTGCTGTGTTATCGACAAAATAGTATTTCCACAATTTGTTATCATAAACTTCAATTTCTTTCACTGCTATCTCAGCATTACCCAACCAAATAACTCTGAACTGAATCCGGGGGTCTTCGCTAATATTTGAATCTTCCAAACTGCCCGCAGGCATTAATGTTACCGGCTCAGTAGAAATGCCACTTCTGTTGTAAGGTTTTGCAAATAGTGTTGCATAAGAGTAATCCAAAGATATATTTACAAAATCAGATGCAAGCATCTCTTTAGTTACAATTCTTTCCGCGAGTATTATTTCAGTATCTGTACCTGATAATGCAACTTTTGCTACCGCCTGCACCTTTGCAACTTCATTTCCGGGTCCTGTTTCCCCCAGCTTTTTCAGTTTAAATACTGCAGTGTAATGGATCATTTCCTTTGAAAGATATTTGTTAGTAAAAGCATAATATTTACACTGAGCGTAGTTCGGACCGTCAATAAAAATCTTGTTTATGTTGTTGGTATCCGTACCTGTGGTAGGTTCCTGTGAAGAAGTGGCGGTTCCGAATTTCTGTTTCAGACTTACATCACTGTTTAGAAATGGTATTACATTTTCTCCCGGTATCCACTTTGAATAAAAAGCATTGGAGAAGTAGTAAACCCAGTCTATATTTTCCGGAATCACTGCTCTTTCAGGCACGGGGTTCTTTCCGGCAATAAGATTTGTACTTGTAAAAACAAGGTTCGGCGACTGACCGAATGTGATTACTGCTAATTGCAGCAGAAACAGTTGTATCATGATGAATTTCATTATAAACTCCGTTTTGTGTTACTTATTTATTTAATTGAATAATTAACTTTAACCTGATAAAAAAATAAAGAATTTAATTTGAGAAAATCTCTTTTATTCCAAACCCCATGTTTCATAAACACCATTTTTTTGTAAACACCATTTTCTCAAAGCGGATGAACAGAGGTTTGTATTTACTTCAGCAGCAGCATCTTCCTGACTGAAGTATAAACAGGAACGCCCTCCGGTGATCTTACATCTATCTTGTAGAGGTATATTCCGCTTGCAAGTTCATCTCCGCGGAATACGGTCTCGTGGTAGCCGGCAGGCAACTCCCGATCCTCAAGCACCCTGACCGGTTCGCCCGTTATCGTGTAAACCGTCAGGATTACTCTTCCTGCCGATTTTAACCTGTAGCCTATCACTGTTTCAGGATTAAATGGGTTTGGGTAGTTGTTGAATAACTGATACTCCATAACCACTTCATGACCTTCCTGTGCTACTCCTGCAGGGACTATTCTTATCTCCTCAGATGGTTCTGAAATGTTCCCCTGATTGTCCCGTGACCTAAGGGTCATGAAGTAACTTCCATTAAATTCCGGAATTATCGTTTTGAAACTTGTGTCTGCAGTTATTCCAATAAGCCGTGTGGAATCTGCAGCGAAGCCTTGTACTGTGTCACCATAAATCAGATAATCTTTGAAATCACTCTCATAGTTCTTCTTCCATCTCAGGCTAACTTTATCAGATTCAATCTCCACTGTTATCCCCCGTGGTATAACAGGGGGAAGATCAAGGTAGGTATAACTCGCACCGCTTTGCCCGCCATAAAGCCCGATGTCGCTCCGCGTACCGTCAGGGTCCTGTTTAAGTGTATCACCTGCATTTATCAATGGGGAGAATTTCTGCAGATGATAGTCCTCATCTTCATTGACGAACATGGGGTAATGTATTATGTTCGTTATAGTGTCAATCGGTGCAGTTCCCCCTACTGAGAGCCAATTCCAATGCACGGTGTTATTCCAGAAATCATTAAATCTGATGTGGGATTCACCCTCAAACCCCTTGAACTTACCGCCTGAAATGTAGTTGTTGTAGATATCACGGTAGTCCGAAACACTGTGTGTGTTGATTACTCTTCCAAAATTACCGACATAAACATTGTTGCTCAATGTATCAACACCCAATTCAGACCCAATACAAAACGGTGTGAGCACATCATAATATACTCGACTCATTATCAGATTGTTATGAATATGGGAAGGTCGGTTAAAACTGTAAGTTGTTACCGAGAATCTGTAATGGAGAGAATTATAGGGCATCGCTACGAGGATATTGTTGTAAACATTGGCTTCGCCACTTATCGCAAGGTAGAGCGCATGTTCATAAGCAGAGATGTTGTTGTTAAATACCTCCGCATAGTAACATGATACATCTACCCCAGTCCGGCATGAGTCAATAACTGAATTTGTAAACCGGGCTGTATCAAGATAGGTGAAAGAAGTCGAAAAAAAAGTTGCTGCTAACCCACAGGCAGTGATTTTGACATTATCTACGCGCACACTCTTTCTTCCGTCATAACCTCTAAAACAGAAAACTCCGTAGTTATCGGGTAAAAACATACCCGGACCCGTAATTTTTAGATTTGACAAAGTACATAAATCTTCCATTCGTACACCGAAAACTGAATCTTGCGGTATCTGAATCCAGGTATTCTCCCATCCGGAACCCAACAGCACGACCCCGGGTATGCACCTGACAGACTCAGTAAATATACCATCACCCACCACAATGGTATCACCAAACTCAGAGAAACGCATCGCCGTCATTATACTGTCTGCGGCTGTTGCCCAACTTGTATAAGGGGGGGTACTGCTGCCGGTTTTGCTTACATAACGAGTTTCAGCATTAAGGCTGAACATCATAACTGTAACTATTAGCAGTGTGAAAATTCTTCGTGTTTTCATTGTATTCTCCATTACTTTAAAAGCAGGATTTTTTAATAGTTGCATATTTTCCAAATGTGAGTCTGAATATATATACTCCATTAGAAAGTTTACTGCCATCTATCTCTAACCGATGGCTACCGGCAATATGAACAATAGTGTTTTTATACTTTTCATTTTAACCTCACGATTAATTTGATGTTTTTTTTGATGATGAATTCAGTTTTTAACCGGTAAGCAAAATAGTACTACAACCTGCTATATTTTGCTTTGGTGCACTTTTTCAGGCGGTAGAAGAGACAAGCGAATTGGCTTTACCTCTTATATTACCTTTAAAAGGATAATTCTTTACTGCTTAAAGAGAAATGTTACTCTTTTTTTTTAATATTAGGTTTGTTTCCGGTCACTCCAAAAATATTACAGATACTTGGGTGGAATGTAAACATAATATTAATAAAAAAAAGTTTAAATTTTTTTTTCAAAATATAATGGACTACATGCTGTTTTCCTGCATCCTTTTCACCGTATGGTATCTTACAATTCAACCAAAAGTCGTGTGGATAAAAACAATGTAGTCACCACAGGTTTTACAGGAGAATATCTTACAATTTAATCCTTTATCCTTGACCATAACACATTGTTTAAATAGGATAAGGCAAAAAGCGTGCCCGGAAGAATCCTGTGTTTTTTTCGCCTAATACTTGTTTCCGGAATGCTTATTTCTCAAGATTTAGAATAAACCGAAAAAGTATTACCATTTGGAGGAATTAATATAATTAATTAAAAATAAAAAAAGAGACTGTATGATAATTTGAATCAATACAGCCTCTTCTTAAAAAAGTGTGTTGTGGGTGTTTAAATCAAGTGCTCTACGGCATAGTAAGGGTGTAATAAGTGCTCGTCTTCTTCGGTGCCATAGCAGTGGCTGCATTTCTCCACTTTGAAAATGAATTTCTCCTCTCTCTCAGTAGCAGCGATCAAATTAAGGACGGTCTTACAACTGGCACATTGAATGATATGGTATCTGTGCAGCTTATCCTGACACTCGGGGCACAAGTAACCCAATTCTTCATCCGGATTCTCAGAAGAAAGGACGAAGAAATTCCCACACTTAACATTGTTACACTTGGCAAAATGTTGGGATGATGTAACTTTTTTGGCGATATCTCCTCCGGGTTTTTTGGGTAGTGCAACTTAAGATTTTATCAGGTTTAAAATGTATCTAAAAATTTATACCTGTAAATTTTTTGCACCCCATTTATTACGGATATTTTCGATTTTGTATTGATAAAGTAAGTTTTTAAGTATTGTATTCCCGAACCGGTCATTTCTTTTTACCGTTCTGTTCAACGAGACATTCCGGCAACAGGACGAAAAGTGGCCTTTTTTTTGCTGCACTTCCTTCAGTTCATTGTTTCAAGAAGATTGCACTTTGCGTAAATTAAAGTTTGAATTTTAATAATTATTTGAAACACGGAGATTGAAATGGCAAAGATCGTTTGTTTTAAAGCGTACGACATCAGAGGCGTGGTCCCTTCGGAATTGAACACAGAACTTGCTTACAACATTGCAAGAGGATATAAAAAGTTTACGGGGTGTAAATCAGTGGTTATTGGGCACGATGTGCGTAAAAGCTCCCCCGAACTTAGCCAAGCGCTTACTAATGGGTTTTTGGACTCGGGCGTGGATGTTATTGACATCGGTATGTGCGGCACTGAAATGGTCTATTTCGGTACTTCTTTCCTGAATGCCGACGGCGGAATTATGATAACCGCATCCCACAACCCGCCTGAGTATAACGGTATGAAATTCGTACGGGAAAAATCGATCCCTATTAGTTACGACTCGGGGTTAAACACAATTGAAGAGATAATTTCCGGCGGCGATTTTGAACCGCTTTCCGATACTAAAGGAAATTACACCAAACGGGATATTTCAGACGATTTTATCACACATCTCGGTTCTTTCTACGATGTAAGCAAGATTAAAAAAATGAAAGTGGTGGTTAATGCCGGAAACGGGTGCGTGGGGCCCAATCTCGATCGTTTGGAAAAGATTCTGCCCGTTGAAATGATAAAACTTTTTAACGACCCCGATCCCGAGTTCCCGAACGGCGTACCAAACCCTATGTTGGAAGAAAACCGCGCCGTTACTATCGATGCCATCAAAAAGCACGGCGCACATCTTGGCGTTGCGTGGGATGGTGACTATGATCGCTGCTTCTTTTTCGATGAGTCGGGTGAATTTATCGAGGGTTACTACATTGTCGGTATGCTTGCCAAATCGATTCTGAGAATGAACCCCGGCGAAAAAATTATTCATGACCCGCGCTTAGTCTGGAACACAATTGAAGTCTGCAAAGAAAACGGGGGGGAAGCGGTTGAATCGAAGAGCGGGCACGCCTTTATTAAAGAAAAAATGCGCGCAGTTAATGCGATCTACGGCGGGGAAATGTCGGCTCACCATTATTTCAGGGATAATGCATATTCAGATTCAGGTTTGATTCCTTTTCTTTTGGTTATGCAATTGATGTCGGAAGAGGATAAATCTCTTTCGCAGCTTGTCGGCGAAATGATAGCAAAATACCCCTGCTCCGGCGAGATTAACTCGAAAATTGCAGATGCACCCTCAAAATTGGAAGAAATTAAGGCTAAATATGCCGACGGTAAGTTTGACTTTACCGACGGCGTGAGTGTTGATTACGGTAACTGGCGCTTCAACCTGAGGATGTCAAACACGGAGCCGATTATCAGGCTTAATGTTGAAACAAAAGGTGACATTGAACTGATGAAAGCAAAAACGGAGGAATTGCTTTCGCTTATCAGAAGCTAAGTTAGAAATTATTGAAAGCTGTGTTAATAATTATTAAAAGCGGGAATCAGCTCTTTAATCTTAAAAGAAAAAGGGGCGGCAAATTTTGCCGCCCCTTTTTTTGGAAACTAAAAGTTTTTGGTCAATTTTTTTAAATAATTACTAATTTTTTGAACTATCATTAGAAGGTCTCTTTACCATCGAACCGCTAATGAATTTTTTGTTTTTCCAATCGGGTTGTAGGGCAAACATTCTATTTTACCGTTTATTATCAACTCTTTTAAGGTTATATGCCAATAAACCAAGAAATACTAAAAACATCGCAGTAATTACCAAAATATCCATCCCGGCATTATTATCGCTGAACCCGACTGCTTGAGTCCCATTATTAACCGATGAAATAAGGCCAAGTTCAAATGACCATCTGGAGGCAAAAAAGCCGGAAATAATTTTCATCCATTCTTCCATCTTGCCAAAGCGTTTTATTAATCCCCCAAGTACAACCATTGGGATCAGTACCAAAGGAAGAAGTGTTAAGGCAAAAGCCTCTGTTCTGGAGAAAGAAGAAATCAACAACCCCAAAACAGTAGCTGTAAAAGATGTTAATAACAACCCGCCAAAAAGCTGTATTTCATTTTGAAACCCTAACTTAGAAGCAGTAATTGCCGTTAAAACCGCCGTTTGAAATATAGAGAATACGAAAAGTATCAATAATTTAGAAGAAATATAGGCGGGAATTGTAAGGTTCACCATTCGCTCCCGTTTATAAATACTCTTCTCATTCACTATTTCCCTGACTGCGTTTGATGTTCCAAGCCAGATTGTAGAGATTACAAGTATAAAAAGTGCTTCAACTTTTCCTTCATCATCAAAAAACAGATTAATAATCATTGCAATTATTGGTGCTTGCATGATTAAAAACAACAAATTCAAACTATCACGCATTTTAATTGTAAAGTAGCGTGAAGAAAGAGTAAAGAACTGGCTTAACGAGCCGGTTCCGCGCCCTACACCGTCGCGAATTTTCTTCTTAGGAGTTGCAAATTCACCGGTCGAACCGGAATAATTGCCGTGGTAATCAGAATCAAGATATTTTTTCTTCCACTCGTCTGGTGATTTTTTCGCCAGCACATCAAAAATTTCGGCAACATCATCCACACCGAAATAAGCCGCCGCCTCGGAAGCGGGACCATAATAAGCCAGTTTTCCGCCCGGCGCCAAAACGATAACATCGGTCATAAACTTAAAATTTGCGTTTGAAATGTTATGTGTGGTTAAAAGAACAGTTCTTCCGCTATCGGCAAGCCCCCTTAGGATCGTCATCACCTCACGGTCTGATCTGGGGTCAAGCCCCGAAGTTGGTTCATCCAAAACTAAGATGCTGGGGTCGGTCATCAGTTCCTGCCCGAGGTTCACTTTCTTCCGTTGCCCGCCGCTGATTCCTTTCTTTTCGGGCGAACCGATTTTAACATTAGTCGCTTCCTGGATCCCCAATCTGTGAATCACGCTTGTAGCCCGGTCGTTAATTTCAGATTCCTGCAAAGTTTGCCCCATTCTCAATTTACCTGTATATCTGAGCGATTCAATAACCTGAAGCTCCCTGTGCAGGATATCGTCCTGCGGAACATACCCAAAAACGCCCTTAAAGTTATCCGGATATGAAACCAGCGATTCACCGTTAATCAGCACATCTCCTGTGCGCGGTTTATTAATTCCGCAAAGCAGGTACATCAGAGTGGTTTTCCCCGCACCTGAGGGACCAATCAAACCGATAAACTGTCCGGAAGTGATGTTCAGGCTAATATCGTCGATTAGTTTTTTGTCTGCATCGCCATAGAATGAAAGTTTCTTTGCGTTGATGACGATATCCCCAATAGCCTTTTTAGGAGCTTGTGTCAGGTATTCTAAAGTAAACGGAGTTCCGCCAACGGTAATAATGTCGCCAAGCCCAATCGGCATCTTCCCCGATATTTTCACACCGTTGAGCCAGGTGCCATTGCCGCTTTTCAGGTCTTCAACAAACCAAATCGCGCCTTCTCTGAAAATTCTGCAATGTTTCCTGCTTACTTTCAGGTTGTCAATCACACGGTCGCAATCGGGGTCTCTGCCGATAACATATTCACCCCTCGCCTGAGAAATTTCCCTGTCACTTAATGATATTACGGGAGTATCGGCAAGAAGTGTCTCCCAGGCAAGTGTATATTTGCTCCCCAATAATACAGTATCGCCCCGTTTCAAAACTGAGGAGGTTACCCGTTTACCGTTTACAAACACTCCGTTCGTCGAGTTTTTATCAATAATGGAGATTTTGCCGTTTGAAATACGGAGTTCGCAGTGGAAGTTAGAAATGCCGGGGCTGTTAATCACCACTTTGTTCGAAGTGTTTCTGCCGATAGTTATTACTCTGTCCCCACTGAATACCCCGCCCCCACCGGCGCCTGCATTTCCGCGAACTGCCCCCAAACCGGCATTGCCCGGTACTCCCCTTGCTCCTGCCTGAGCATTTGAAGCCGTCCGGGCTTTAACCCCCGCAACCAACGGTGTGCCGCAGTCAGTACAAAATTTTGCCTCAGGGTTATTTACTCCGCCGCACTTCGGACATCTTTTCATAACCCAACTTTCTCCTTCAGGTTAAGTTTTCCTCTGTATTTTATTGGGATTGTGAGCACTTCACCCGCGACCTTAACCTTAAGCCGCCCGCGAAGCTCGTAACTGACTACTCCTGCTTTTGTAACCACCCCCCAAGCCGTACCGACGCCGGCTTTTAAGAGGTCACCCACATAGCACGAAGCAACGAGAATGGATTCTGTTCCCTTAGTTTTTTTCGGAATTGATACCTGCTCGCTCAGCGTTACAGAGCCGGCTAATTTATCCTCTAAATAAACAAGCCCGCTGTCGATCGAAATGAACTTAATTCCAATATCCCACGGGTTATTCAGTTCGATTACTACATCAAATTTCAGCGAGTCGTTTTTTAATGTTAAGTTTTTTACCCCTTTAAATTGGATTAATGAGTCACCGATAGATGAGTTGCCGCCGGAAGTGCCTTCACCTGTACCGCCCATGCTTTCCGCATCGTACGATACGGGGAAATCAAGGTTTACAGGATAAGAAATGAACCCAATACTTGCCTTTGCTTTTCCTTTTATCACTACCCGGAGGGTATCCCCCGTTTGATTCAAAAATTTTGCCGCTTCTTTAACTCCCAACTTCATCTTTAGCGGAATATCATTTGAAGAAAGCGCCAATAAAACAACGCTTGAGTCTATTTCAAACTCTCCGATTTTTTTATCAGCGCCCAAAATCCCGGCATTTAATTCGGTTAAATGTACATCAAAAAATAATGAGTTGTAAAGGCTTACGGTTATATTGGCAGTCAACTCCTTTTCAGTCAGTGATTCAATGTTGAACTGCTTAATGCCATCATATCTAACCGGACTGAAAATAAGGTTGTAAGCGACATACAGTGCAACAATAACCAATATGAAGGCAAGTGCCTTCGTAAGAAACCTCCGCATTAACGGTTTATTTAAACATTCGCGATAAGTTAGCCATATCCCCGGAGTTACCAACGCACTCCCAAACGCCATTTTTCTTTTCAAAAATTAAAGTTCCGGGCAGGTCTTTATCGGCAATTTTCATACCCAAAATAGTCAAAGGTTTGTTCAGGTCAAAAACAAACTCAACCTTAAATCTGTTTTTCGCTTCGTTGGTAAATTCTTCAGTTGTTTCTCTGAAGTTCTCGGCATCATAATCGTCACCGAGAATACTTTTAACCGATTCTTTAACTTTATCGTACTGTTCGGAATATTGTGAAGAGGAAGGTTTTTCCCCCGTTTTGCTTCCGCAACCGGAAACGAAAAGCGCAACAATCGCAATCGCAAAAATTGAGGTAAGATATCTTGTTCTCAACTCTCTTTTCTCCTTAATTTGGTTGATTTTGTCTGTCGTAAAATTACGAAAAATTATCGGTTTTTTTCGATATATTTTGAATCTTTTCGGGTTTTTAAGTAAATTATTTTCCCAATCCAGGCAAAAAAAGCAAAAAGTGAAAAACCATACACAAACCGGGGTAAGAACAAGCTGCTTTCAGTGAACAGAGTTTCACCCTTTTCCAAAGGCACATCAACCACCAACATCGTTTGTTCGTACATTTTTGTCTGTTTGGTGGTGTGCCCATCGGGTGTAATCAGGCAGGAAATTCCGCCGTTAGCAGCCCTCACAACAGCGCGGTTATTCTCAAGCGCCCGCAGGTTCGAAAATTCTTTGTGCTGGTAGGGGCCCGAAGTGTTGCCGTACCAACTGTCGTTCGTAACCACGGCAAAAAACTCCGCACCCCGTCTTGAAAACTCAGTAACATAATAGGGAAAAACCGACTCGAAACAGACCAGAGCTGCAAATTTAACTTCCCGTTCCCCTTTCGATGTTTGCAACTTCGCAGAAAACACAACGGTATCCTGCCCTTCATTCCAGCTGCTTATTCCAACCCCCCACTTGAACAAATCGGCAAAAAATGGAATCTGCCCGATGTAAGGTGTCCGCTCGCCAAAAGGTACAAGTTTGTGCTTGCCGTACTGTTGAACCTCCGTGCTGTTTGGCGTGAACAAAAGCACCGAGTTATAACTTCCGTACCAAATATCCGCATCAGGGAACTTGTGAGCATCAGGCGGTATTTTATCCCCATTTTGGAAGTATTTTATATGCGGCATCCCGGTTAAAAGGGGGACTTTGTTGCTGTCCGCGAATTGGTGGATCCTGTCAACCAACGGTTGAAATTGCCCTGTCATAAGATATACCGGAAGTGCTGTTTCGGGGAAAATAATCATTTTAGCACCCTGCTCAATGGCTTTATCGCTCAGACTCAGGTACAGCGATAAAATTTCATCGGGGCTTCCGCCTGCCCATTTTTGGTAAGGGTCGAGGTTAGGTTGAATCAATCCCACCCGTACGGTTTCTGTGGGGGCACCACTTCCTTTTGTTATAACTCCATAAGCAAGCGGAACAAACAACACCAAAGAAGCTACCGCAACTGCAGGTTTGCTGATTTTCTTTTCAGCTCTCCAACCGCTCCAAATTTTATAAAGCGCAATGTTGAACCAAATAACCAGCATCGTCATCCCGAGTGCACCCACCACATCCGCAAACTTGTAGTAGGTCTGAAAATCTGCCAGTGAGTTGGAAACTGTTATCCACGGAAAATTAAGGTCGATATTCATGTAAAAATATTCGTACGAAGCCCAAAACGGAGGGATAAACCAAAGGGCGTATTCTTTTTTTACAAAGCCCGAACGAATTGCAGCATAGTAAAGTGTTGAGGGAATTAAGAAGAATACCGGGTTAGCAAACAACATAAGTCCCCCGCCTATCATCAAAAAGGGGTCTTTCCCGACGGTGAACGCACCCACCCAGTAGAGTGAAACAACCCCCGTTATAAAACCGAAAAACCAGATTGCCCTGTTCAGATCGATCAGTTTTTGCCGCCGTTCAAGCACCGTAAAAAGGGGCACCAAAGCAAAAAAGGAGGTGAGCGGGAAAGGAACAGGCGGGTAAGCGAATCCCATAAGTACCCCGGCGATTACTAACAGGTAGCGATCGTGCCTTAGTTGCGCTTTTTCTTCTGCTTTTTCCAACGATAAGTGCGCCGGTTTAGAAAACATAGAAAATAATTTCATAACAGGCAACCTACACCGATTCCGTTTTTTCCAAAAGTACCACAGCGTAAGCGACCGCACCCTCGCCTCTGCCGACGAACCCCATTTTTTCCGAAGTGGTGGCTTTAACAGAAACATCCTCAATCCCACAACTCAGAACTTCAGCTATTGATTTCCGCATTTGTAGCAAATAAGGCGCAATTTTCGGTTTTTCGAGCACAAGTGCCGTATCGCAGTTAACCAGGCGATAGCCGTGCTGCAACACTAAATCGTAAGATTTCTTAAGAATCACCCGGCTGTCTATATCTTTGTTTTCTGCGGCTGTATCAGGAAAGTGGATGCCAATATCCCCCAGCGCAAGCGCACCGAGCAGAGCGTCTGAAATTGCGTGCAGCAAAACATCCGCATCCGAGTGCCCAAGCAGCCCAAATTCTGAGGGAATCTCAACCCCTCCGAGAACAAGTTTGCGCCCTTTTACGAGCTGATGAACATCGTATCCGTTGCCAATTCTAAATTTCAATGTCGTATCTCAAATTTGTTAAATTCATTGTTTGCGGGTCCCCGCTCAACTTTAATTGCCGAAACATGCGAACGGGTGGGTCCCCTCTTTGCGGCGTTAACCAACTCTTCTATTTGCCACTCTTCACCCTCTGCTACAATTTCAACGCTGCCCGACCGGGTATTTTTCACATAACCGGTTAAACCCAGTTCTTTGGCTTCGCGGAAAATGAACCACCTGAAACCAACGCCCTGAACCAACCCCTGAACCACAATTTCAACCCTTGCCGCCACCCGTTTCCTCCTTTTTGAAGATTTGGCCTTTCTGCAACGCTACGGAGATAATAACCGCCTCAACCCTTGCTGCCACCCGTTTCCTCTTTCTTAAATACTTTGGTTTTCGGCAATACTACGATAAAAATACCCGCATTAACCCTTGTTGCCACCCGTTTCCTCCTTTTTGAAGATTTCGGTGAAGATTAACCCGCACAAAATAATCCCCGCCCCAACCAAACCCATATCGGTGAAGCGCTCACCCAGCATGATGAACGCAATCACAGTGGCAAAAATTGGCTCTAACGAGTAAATAATCGCCGCTTTAACAGGCGGCACTTCTTTCTGGTATTTTGTCATCATAGTAACATTGAACAATGTTGCAAAAATAATTGTGTATGCAAAAGTTATTATAACATCCGTGTTAAGTGTGAAGCGAAACTCTTCAACACCGGTGGCGTCAAAGACCGGAAGCAAAACCAAACCGGCAACTGCAGTGAAAAGCAGCTGTGCAAATGTTGTGTAAAGGTAGTTGTTCCTCTTCGAAACAACATCAATCCAAACAATGTAGATGCCGAACGAAATGGCGCACAACAGCGTTAGCAAATCACCAAAGTTAAATGTGCTGCCAAGCTCGGATATTACATCCAAAAACCCACCCTCGCCGCTTGAAAGAAACAAAATTCCAACGGCAACAACCGCAATTCCCACTAAATTAACTACAGATGGGATGCGCCGCAAAATAACAATCTGCGCCAATGGCGTGAAAACGACAAAGGTACCCGTGATAAACGACGACTTTGAAGCCGTGGTGTACTGAAGCCCGATTGTCTGCAATATAAAACCGAGAAAAAACCACAAGCCGATCCAAAAACCGTCGTTTAACTCCCGCTTACCAAGCCCTTTCAGGTGTCGCCAGGCAAACGGAAGCAGTATCAAACTTGAAATCCCAAACCGGACCACCACAAAAGAGAAAGGCGATATGTAAACCAGCGCATTCTTGATCAGCGCAAATGTTCCGCCCCACAGGACTGTCAGCAGCAAAAGAATAAGTTCAGCCCTGAACTCTTTTAACCGTGCGGGATTCATTTTTTTCGGTTATTCACTTTCCTGCCGTCGATAGCGGGCGAATCTTTACAGCTCTCGGGATTCATTTCTTTCGGTTATTCACTTTCCTGCCGTCGATAGCGGGCGAATCTTTACATCTCTCGAGATTCATTTCTTTCGGTTATTCACTTTCCTGATATGAATAACCGAAATATTTGAGATATTTCTCGTCACTTCTCCAGTTTGGGCGCACTTTCACGCGGATATCCAAATAAACTTCGCGCCCGAGGAATTTTTCGATCCCGGCGCGCGATTTCTCGCCCAGTTTTTTAATCATCGCTCCTTTCTTGCCGATGATTATGCCCATTTGTGATTCCCGTTCTACATAAATCATCGCATAAATGAAATCTTTATGCCCTTCCCTTTCCTTGAAATCTTCTATTGCAACTTCGCAGCTGTAGGGGATTTCCTGTTCATAAAGTTCAAAGATGTTCTCGCGGATAATTTCCGAGACAAAAAATCTTTCGTTCTCATCGGAAAGGTCTTCATCGGGGTAATATTTTGGATGAACGGGAAGGTTCTCAACCAAATATTCTTTGAGCATGTTTAAGTTAACATTTGCAATCGCCGAAATTGGGATCACTCTTTCGAACTTCTTAGTCTCTTCAAAGTATTGTATGCTTTGGATTGTTTTCTGCTCGTCGATGTCAATTTTATTAACACATGCGATTTTGGGAATATCCAAGTTTTTCATCAGACGGAAAATCTGAGCTATGGCGGGGTCTTCACTAACTTTTGTGCCGTTCTGGGCGTCGTGCAACCACACAACAATATCTGCATCCTGCAGAGAAGTGGTTACATATTCCATCATTTTTTCCTGAAGCCGGTACCTTGGTTCCAAAATTCCGGGTGTATCCAGAAAAATAATCTGATAGTAATCTTCCGAAAGAATCCCCAAAACCCGCTTCCTTGTAGTTTGGGGTTTTGCCGTGGTAATCGAAAGTTTTTCCCCGAGAAGGGCGTTCATAAGGGTGCTTTTCCCCGCATTCGGGGCACCCAAGATTGTCACGAATCCTGCTTTGGTCTGCATAAGTCTTCCTTTCAGTTTTCGTTCAGGAAAAACAGATTAATACGGGTAGATGAAGAACAGCAACAGCGAAATTGCTCCAAGCGCCCACATACCCGCAGAGATTTCAGAAACCCTACCTGCAATTAATTTGAAGAGTATATATACGATAAACCCGGCTGTCATTCCAATACCAATATTATAGGTAAACGCCATCAGAATTATTGTTACAAAAACCGGCACCGCCTCGCTGTAGTCGCTAAAATCTAATTTTGCAACCAACCCCACCATTAAAAGCCCAACCACAATAAGCGCCGGTGAATAGGCATAGGCAGGAATTGCCGCCACAAAAGGTGAAATAAAGAGCGCCAGAAGGAACATAAGCGAAGTAACCAAAGCGGTAAGCCCCGTCCGCCCGCCTGCTTCAATACCTGTAGCAGAGTCAATAAAAGTACCCGCAGTAGTTGTGCCCAGCACTCCGGCAAGTGTTGTGGCAATGGCGTCACTAAGCATCGGTTTGTGCATCTCGGGCAGATTCCCTTTTTCATCCAAAAGCCCGCCTACCATCGAAAGTGCGGTAAGAGTTCCTATTGTATCCACAATATCCATCACTACAATGGTTAAAATAATGGAGGCAAACCCCCACTGCAAAGCACCAACCAGATCGAACTGCCCCAAAATCGGGGAAATGTCGGGTGGCATACTAAGCCACTTTTCAGGCAATTTGCTGACCCCAAGGGCAAATCCTACTAATGTTGTAGCTATAATTCCAACTAATATTGCACCTTTTACTTTTCTCATCATCAGGATAGCGATAAAAAGGAACCCAAAAATTGCGAGCAACACTTCCGGTGTGTTCCATGAGCCAATTTTAACCGGCGGGCTACCCATCCCGATGATTATCCCGGAATTAACCAAGCCAATCAGCGTCAGGAAAAACCCAATACCCACCGTGCACGCAATTTTTAACGACTCCGGTATCGCCTTCGCCAACCATGTTCTAACCCCGGTTACGGTTGCAATAATCAACAGTATGCCGCTTATCAGAATGGCGCCTATAGCAGTCTGCCAGGTGTGCCCCATTACTTTGACCACCGTGTAGGCAACAAAGGCGTTCATACCCATGTAGGGGGCAATAGCAAATGGTCGTTTGGCATAAACACCCGTTAAAAATGTACCGACAAAAGCCACTAAGATTGTAGCCACTATTGTCGGCTCTTCCGGGATACCCGCAACCGTTAAAACTTTCGGGTTAACAATTATAATGTAGGCAACCGTGAAAAATGTGGTTAAACCCGCAATTATTTCGGTCCTTATGGATGAACCGTGCTTCTCTATCTCAAAGTATGAGTTCAGGAATTTCATTTGATTTCCGCATTACTTCCCGGCTGTAATTATCAAATATTAAACTAACCGTTTGGCTCGTTCAGTTGGTTACTAAATGGGTTTGTTTTAAGTTACTTAATTGATGTTTCCACCAATTTCTAAAGAAATTTAATATTGTTGTTTCCGGCGATTTTTCTAAAGTAACTTAATATTACCGTTTTTTACTATTTTTCTAAAAAGCTATTCTGCAAAGAACTTTTGTATAACCTCTTCCGCAGTTTTATCCTTTAACAGCAGAATTTTGGCTATATCTCTCGCTTTTGTTGTAATTCTCGTTTCATCGGAAATGCTTGCGGAGAGATGCTCTAAGTATTTAACCAGCACGAACTTGCCCGCTGTTTCGCATAAATCCATCACTAAAAGTTCGTCCATTTTCAATTTTGAACCAATGCCGACAATCAGGTCGGCTTCCCGCCGGTCAAGTTCACGGTCTGTTAAAGCTATAGCCCAACTGCAAAGAATTACGGCTTTTTTAAACTCGAACCGCTCAAGATTTGTATAATCTTTCTCCGGAATTTCACCCAAAATCATAATATCGTTGATGTCTTTCGGAACGGGAAAAACAAAATCGAAAAGGAAAAGTTTTTCAATCTCTTTGAGCGTCCCGTCCGCCCCGGCAACTAACAACAATACTTTGCTTAAGAATTCCCTTTCGCTGTCGGTTACAGGTTTGCCTTCTTTCAATATTTTCTCAAAACCATACTCTTTAACGGCATTGTTAGGAAGTGCAACCCAACCCGGTATCGATTCGTCCCAGTGAAAATGGGAAAGCAGCGAGTTAAAAGCGGTTACAATTCCTGCGTTTATTGCGTCTTCGGAGGGCTCGGGCAAGTTACCGTTAAGAATTGCTTTGCGGTCGTAAAATTTTTCATCGTCGTACAGGCGGCTTCCGAACCTTCCGTTAACAATCTTTTGAAAAATCCTGGAAAGTGCGTATCTGACATTGCTGAAAGCGCTCTCTTCACTTCCTCTGTAAACCGGTTCGCTGATTGTAACCGGAAGATATGCCATACTTGCAAATTTCTGCGTTGTTACACTGCACCTGAAAATACACAGGATTAAATCCCCCTCAAGTCGATAACTCTGCAGAAGTGGTTTCACATTATTAATATCGGGATGATGAGACACATTAGCTCCTTTTATTCAAATTCACAACAACAAATATGAAAAAATATTCAGAAAAATTGATAAAAATTCCACCGTTTTGTTGCAATTTACGGAATACAACCCTGTTTTATGATAAAAACTACAACAATAACGAGGCAATTGCGTCATACAAACGGGGTCGGAATTTAATTATCCCCGTGTGCCCTCTGTCAGGATATACCCTGTTAGTGAAAAAAATGACGGCAAATTTTTTAACCGGGTCAGCCCAGATTGATGTTCCGGTGAACCCGGTGTGCCCGAAAGAATACCCCGGAAATCCTTTATCCCCCACACCTTTATGCTCAAAATTTGTATCCCATCCCAACGCCCTTGAAGATTTGTTGCTCGCCCGTTTAATGAAAAGAGCAATGGTGCCCGGTTTCAGGAACTGCACTCCATTGTAAGTTCCGTCTCCGAGAATCATCATCATATATTTTGAGATGTCTCCAACAGTAGAAAACAGACCTGCATGCCCGGCAACACCTCCGAGTAACGCGGCTGTTTCATCGTGTACAGTCCCTTGTATCAAGCGGTAACGCCAGTAATTATCTATCTCGGTAGGCACACAAAATTGTCTTTTTTCGATCGGTGGATTGAACATAGTCATATTCATCCCGGCGGGTTCCCAGAGGTTTTCTTTGAGGTATTTTTCTAAAGGCTGCCCGGTAATTTTTTCGATAATTACACCCAATATGATTATTCCTAAGTCTGAATAGACAGTTTTAGTACCTGTTTTATACTGCAAGGGTGACTTTTCAATATCCCGAATTATCTCTTCCCCACGCAACCCCATTTTGTAGTAAAACTTAAATGCGGGCAGCCCCGACTCGTGCAAGAGAAGGCTTTTAATTGTGACAGATTTTTTATTGACAAACTCAGGTAAATATTTTTCAACCGGGGCGTTAAGGTCAAGCCTTCCCTCTTCGTAAAGTTTCATTGTGGCAAAAAGAGTTGCGGTAACCTTTGTAAGAGAAGCTAAATCGAAAAGTGAGGTCAGTTCAATTTCAGGAGAACCCGAATTGTAGGTGTAGTTACCATACGCCTTTTGGTAAAACACGGTATCGTCTTTAATTATGGATATTGCTGCCCCGGGAAAGACTGAGTCCTGAATACCATGCAGAATTAATTTATCAATCTGATCTGTTTTGTCTTTATAGTTTAGAGTTTTTTTTTTCCATTCGAAGAGGTTAATCCCCATACCCCGTTTGAAATCAGTTCCGGGAATGCTGACGGGCAAAGTCCCCGTTATGTTGTTCTCGCCAAAAAGAGCTTCAGCCAACGCCACTTCACTTGAGAGAACTGCACCGTAGTTGGTCAGGAAAACATCTACCCACGGGGAGTCTGAAAGCACATACGGGTTTGAGTGTGCCAACATAATAACTTTTTTATTTTTGCTTTTTAACCCGTTGATAAAATTAATCGCAGTTTGTGAGAGCGAAATTTTACCTGATGATTGTTTAAACAGCATATAAACCGATATGATAATGCCGTCACAGTTTTTTAGTTTGCCGTCAATTAAGTTTCTCTGGACTGAACCGGGGTTAACGGGCATTAAAATTGTTTCAATTTTGCCGTTTCGCTTTTTTAACTCTTGATTGAAATCAGTCGAATAAGGGTATTTGTTTCCGTCGGTAAACACTAAGTGCAGGTATTTCTTATTTTTATCAAGCGGAAAAACTGAATCATCTGTTTTCACCAAGGTAATTGAACGAATGGATAAGTCTTTTGAAACCTCATCAGTTTTCTTCTCTTTTGCCAACTTTTCAACCGCTGAAATTGGTTCCGGGGCTTTTGTAAGAACGCCTGTCCATTTCTTTGCCTGCAAAATTCGCCGGACAGAAGCGTTAATTCTTTCTTCCGGAATTTCCCCTTTTTTCACCGCATTTACGATTGCGTTAACGGCTATATAAGCTGATTCAGGTGCCATGAGGACATCAATCCCCGCTTTCACCGCAAGCACTGCCGCCTTTCCGGCATTGAAATATTTTGTTATGGCTTTCATCGAAAGGGCGTCGGTGTTTATTATCCCTTTGAAGCCAAGTTCCTCGCGCAGCAGTTTGGTAACAATCGTGTGCGAAAGTGTTGCCGGTGTATCCGGTGTGTTGTAAGCTTTCACACCAAGGTGCCCTACCATTACGGTATAAGCTCCCTCATTAATCGCTTTCTTAAACGGCAGCACTTCAGTTGAAAGAAACTCCTCCTTAGTACTGTTAATTATAACTTTATCAGAGTGCGTATCTAAGTTTGTGTTTCCGTGACCGGGGAAGTGCTTCAGCGACGAAAGCACACCGCCGTATTGCAGCCCCATCGACATCATCACCGCAAGTTTGCCGACCGACTCGGGGTCTTCTCCAAAAGACCTCACATTTATTATCGGGTTTTTGCTGTTATTGTTCACATCGGCAACGGGGCTAAGGTTCCACTGAACACCCAAAATCTTTGCGTCGTGCGCTACATTTATCCCCATTTGATAAATCAGCTCATGTTTATCCACTGCACCAAGCCCCATGTTCCACGGGTACGATTTCCCCTCTTCAATCCTCATCGATAAACCCCGTTCGAAATCCTCGGCGAATAACAGGGGAATTTTGGAAGCCTCCTGAAGCCCCCTGATAACCTTTCCGGTTTCAACCATGCCGCCGCCGAAAAGCACAAACCCACCGGGTGCTATCCTCTTCAGGTGGATGTTCTTAATGGATTCAACACTGTTTGGCTTTGGAAATATTTCGGGGAAAACCATCTGACCTACTTTTTCCTCCAGAGTCATCGACGCCATAATCGAGTCAATCAACAGGTCAGGTTTATCATTAAACACTTCGTTCACCGAAGCAGAGCGTTCGATTGCATAGAAGTCACTATCAGCAGCAGGGCTGCCCTGTACGGCTGAAACCACGGGTTTGCGAGTGCTGTTATCACAGCCTGTTAAAATCAAAGCCAAAATTCCGAATGTTGATAAAAAAATTGCCCGTTTCACTTTTTATTTTCTTCCGTAGTTTTCATCCAATGGGATAAGCGCGGTGGCTATGAAACTCGGTATTGCGGTTGCAAGAACAATCAGGAAGAAATTTTCGTAACCGAACTGCTCTTCCAACCAGCCGCTCCACATCCCCGGTATCATCATCCCGAGCGCCATAAACCCCGTACATATTGCATAAGATGAGGTTTTATACTTGTTGTCGGAAACATACATCATATAAACCATGTAAGCCGCGAAACCAAATCCGTAGCCAAACTGCTCGATCACCACTACCACCCCGATATCAAACACTTCGTGCGGAGGTGTAGCTGCCAGATACCAAAATGCAACAATCGGCAGGTGCATCGATATCAGCATGGGCCATATCCATTTTTTTAAACCATGTTTTGAAATAACAATGCCCCCTAAGATTCCGCCAACGGTAAGCGCGATAATCCCGGCAGTTCCGTAAACAATTGCAAACTGTTCGTTCGAGAGGCCCATTCCGCTTTTTGCAACGGGGTCTTTAAGAAATGGTGCCACCATTTTCACTAACTGCGCCTCGGGCAGGCGATAAACCAAAAGAAAAAAGAGAATAAGCCCGATCTTTTTCTGTTTAAAAAATTCAGCAAAAGCGGTGAAAAACTCATTGATCTTATCTTTTCCCTCCTTTGCTTTTGGGTAATCACTTTCCGGGTACGGGAGAAAGAATTTGTGATAAATGAAAAACAGCGCGAACAGAATGGCGGTAACACCGAAGACAATCATCCACGATGTTTCAAGCCCTTCTTTTCCTTTGAAATAATTGCTCGCAAGATAGCCCGCAAGGAAAACAAGCACACCATTTCCAAACAAGGTTGCAGCACGATAAAAGGTACTGCGAATGCCGACAAACAGCGACTGATCTTCCTTGTTAAGCGCCAAAAGATAGAATCCGTCTGCCGCAATATCGTGTGTGGCGGAAGAAAACGCCATTATCCCCAACAAAATGATTGAGGGCCAAAAATAACTCCCGGCAGGAAGCGTTAAGGTTAAGGCAACACCAAAAAGCCCAACCGCAAGCAGCCCCTGCATCGAGACAGTCCACAACCGTTTGGTTTTTACAATATCAACAACCGGGCTCCAAAGTGGTTTAACAACCCACGGCAGGTAGAGCCAGCTCGTGTAAAGCGCAATATCCGTGTTTGAAACCCCCAGGTCTTTGTACATTACTACCGAAACTGTCATCACTATTACATAAGGGATACCTTCAGCAAAGTAGAGTGTGGGTATCCATGTCCAGGGGTTTCTTATCTCTTTTCTCATCTCGTATGCGTTTTGTTTGTAAATTTTTTCCGTTGTTTCTATTGTTTCAAGCGTTTCTGCTTTTTGGTTTTACTTTAAGGAAATCTTTTATTCAACTTAAAGAAATCTTTTATTTTACCATCCTGCTTTTTGCCGTACCGCCTTTTCTGTGGGAACGGTGCTTAATTATTTTCGTTAATTGTGCGTGTATCATACGCCGTTTGTGCATATATCGTGCCCTGTTTATGCATTTATTACTCTTCTTTTATTTCTTTTCCTGTGCCATATACACAGCACCCATCACCGGCGGAAGATCGGTTTGTTGTAAAATAACATCGGGGTGCTTTTCTGATAATTTGGCTTTGAACAAATCGGAATATCTGTTTGGCTTGGTTAGTGTGCTGCCTACCAACGAAAGTTTCAACTGTTCGCCCGCAAATTTCTTTTTCATTGCAGCGATATGCTCAAGAAGATTATCCGATTCTTCTTCAAGAATTTGAATTGCTGCTGCGTCTCCTTTTTCTGCAGCTTCAATCACCAACGGCGCAGTTGAAGCAATGTCAAAACCTCCCGAATAAACTGCGGTTATCAAGCCCTGCACATCCCTTAGGTCGTGCTTTTCTGCAACTAATTCACGGATCAGTGTATCTTCACCCCTGCCATCCAACGCTTTGCAGACCGCGCGCAGCCCCCTCTGCCCAATCTTAAAACCACTTCCTTCATCACCCAGAAATCTGCCGAAACCGCCGACTCTCAAAATCTCGCCTGAAGCAGTTTTTCCGAACATTATTGAACCGGTTCCTGCAATTAAAATAGCACCACTAACCCCGGGGAAAGCGGTTTCCAGAGCAATTCTTGCGTCGGATACTACCCGAAAATCGTTAAGCGTAATATTATTTTGCGCGAATTTTTCGATTACGCCCTTTTCAAGTTTTTGCGCATCGGAAACTCGCCCCGCACCCGTTGTGCCAATAACCACGGAGCAAAGTGCCGGATAAGGGATTTTGTGCTGTGTGATAAAATCGTTGATGAGGTTGTAAATAGTCTCGGAAACAGTTTCAACACCGTTCATCAGGAAATTGGAGTTCCCGCCGAAACTCTCACCAATTGTTGTGTTTTCACCGTTTACACAAAGTAAATGAGTCTTTGTGCCACCGCCGTCAATTCCTATAAAATACTGCATTTCATTTTCTTATCTTTGTGGAGGTCTTTTTTGATAATTTGACCCGTTAAAATAAGAAATGGTTAGATTAAAAAGAAACTAAAAGCGCTTAATTCTTCATTAAATAGAGTGCAGCATACATTAAGCCGCCCAAAACGGCGACAGTCAGAGCAAGAAGTACTATCTTTCGGATACGGCGTATCCGTTCCTGCTTTTTTAAAAAGCGGTTCGTTGAAGTGTAGTCTCGTTGGTAATCACCCTGCTTTATGTTCCAGTTCTGATTGTTATCGGTGATCATAATAACCTCAGAGTATTAAATTGGTTTCCTAAATAACTGTTTTGAAAGTATATTTTGTTAATGATTTAACCCTTAAAATTTTTTTCTTTTCCCTTGCAATTAAAAAAGATAAACCGACATGACAAAACTGTTTGATCACTTTTTACCCTTTCGCCGGAATATTATCGGCACTGATCACACGATCAAAACACCCTTCGGTGAAAAGACATTAATATATGCTGACTGGATCGCCAGCGGAAGGCTTTACAAACCGATTGAATCTGCCATTGCCGAGCAGTTTGGTCCCCTCGTCGGGAACACCCATTCCGAGTCTAATTTTACCGGCTCGGTTATGACAAGGGCTTACCACCACGCGCACAAGTTCATTAAAAAACATGTTAATGCGGGAGAAAAGGATATTATAATTACTGCAGGTTCCGGAATGACCGGGATGGTAAATAAGTTTCAACGAATTTTAGGGTTAAGAATCCCTGAACTTCTGCAACAATTCGTTAAAATGGATGAAATTACACGCCCCGTGGTTTTCCTCACACACATGGAGCACCACTCCAACCAAACATCGTGGCTTGAAACTTTTTGTGATGTGGTGGTGGTGCCACCCGGTGAAGACGGATTGGTGTGCGAGGATAATTTAATCAGGGAAATTGAACGGTATTCCGACCGGAAAGTGAAGATTGGCTCGTTTTCTGCCTGCTCAAATGTTACCGGCATTTCAACCGATTACCACCGGTTGGCGAAAATTATGCACCAAGCCGGCGGATATGCGTTTATCGATTTTGCGTGCTCAGCTCCATACAAAGATATTAACATGCACCCTGAAGACCCTGATGAAAGGCTGGACGCTATTTTCTTTTCCCCGCATAAGTTTTTGGGAGGTCCCGGCACCCCCGGTGTGCTGGTGTTTAACTCCGAACTTTACCACAACACAGTGCCCGATAACCCCGGTGGCGGAACTGTTGACTGGACTAACCCCTGGGGCGAATATCGATTCGTAGATGATATCGAAGCAAGGGAAGACGGCGGTACCCCTCCGTTCATTCAGACGATTAAAGCCGCTCTGGCGGTTCAGTTGAAAGACAAAATGGGCACCGATAATATTATTAAGCGGGAACATGAGCTGCTTCCCCCGTTTTTGGAGAAACTGGATAAAATCCCCAACCTTCACATTCTCGCAGGGAATCATCGGGACAGGCTTGGAATAGTCTCTTTCTATTTTGATAACATCCACTACAATTTAGTGGTGAAAATCTTAAATGACAGATACGGCATACAGGTGCGCGGCGGATGTTCGTGTGCCGGAACTTACGGGCACTATCTTCTGAATGTTGACCCATACATGTCGAAAAGAATAACCGACAAAATTAACCTCGGCGACCTTTCCGAAAAACCGGGCTGGGTACGCGTTTCTATCCATCCTACGATGTCAGATGATGAAATTGAAATGATTGCAACCGCTATCGCTGAAATCAGAAAAAATATCGACTCCTGGGGAGCAGACTACACTTACGACAACCACAGGAACGAGTTTTTCTTCACCAAAGGTGAACCTGAGCTTTCAATTCCTGATATGTTCCGGCTGCCGGGCTGATAGCCGTTTCGTGGCTTAGCCGTATTTGGTGATAAACCTTAATTGGCTGTTTGCCTTACTTTTCAAAATTGTCACGGAGGTTAACACAACCTTCAGGTGGTTGGCTGTTATCATATTTTATGCCTACTTAATACTCCCCAGAATAAAGGCATACTGAAACGCCACTTCTTTCAAACGGGCAAACCTGCCGGAAGCGCCTCCGTGCCCTGATTCCATGTTTATCTTCAGAATAAGCAAATTATCATCCGTTTTAGTTGCTCTTAACTTAGCGGCAAACTTTGCGGGTTCGTGAAACCCAACCTGCGAGTCGTTCAATCCGCCGGTTAAAAGTATATTCGGGTAGTTAACCGCTTTAATGTTATCGTATGGCGAATATGAAATCATATAATCATAATATTCTTTTTCATTCGGGTTGCCCCACTGTTCCCACTCCTGAGTTGTTAGCGGCAGGCTTTCATCCAACATTGTGTTAATCACATCGACAAAAGGCACAATCCCCAGCACGACACGGAAGAGATCGGGGCGCATATTCATACAGGCACCTACGAGCAACCCGCCGGCACTTCCCCCCATTATCGCTAATTTTTGCGGGTTCGTATAGCCGTTTTTCACCAAATGCTCGGCACAGGCAATGAAATCGGTGAAAGTATTCTTTTTGTTCAGCAGTTTGCCGTCGTCGTACCACTCTTCACCCAACTCGCTTCCGCCTCTGATTTGCGCAATCCCGTAGATATACCCCCGGTTCACCAAGCTGAAAACATTCGAGTTGAAGCCCGCTTCGGTCGAAGCACCGTAGGACCCGTAAGAATAAAGAAGTGTCGGGTTGTTACCGTCTTTTTTTAACCCTTTTTTATAAACTATAGCCATCGGAACCTTTTTCCCATCCGGAGCAGTTGCCCACATCCTCTCAACGGTGTAGTCATCCGGGTTAAACCCGCTTGGAATTTCCTGCTCTTTCAGTTTTTTTGTTTCGCCCGTAATTGCATTATATTCATAAGTTGTGTAGGGTCTGTTCAACGATGTATAAGAATATCTGAAAGCGTCGGAAGTGAACTCCGGCGAAACCCCCATCGAAAGTGCATAAACCTCTTCCGGAAAAGTTAAAAATCCACTTTTTGCACCATCAAGGCTGATTGTTCTTATTCTTCTTAAGCCTTCGCTTCGCTCCTGAACAGCAACGAACTTCTGATAAACTGCGATATACTCTATTTTAACTTTTGGGTCGTGGGGTATAAATTCTTGCCACTTCGATTTATCTTCATAGCCCTGAAGTGGTGCCCTGTAAACCTTTGAGTTTTTGGAATTGTCATCTTTCACGGTTATAAACCAGCCTGACGGGTGGTGGTCTATTGAGTACTCAACATCTTTCTCCCTTGGTATGAAAACCTTAAACTCGCCGTAGGGGTCGTCTGATTTTAATATTCTCGATTCGCTCGAGGTAAAGCTTCCGCTCCCGAGTACTAAATATTCTTTCGTGAGCGTTCTTGAGATATAAAGATTGAAAAGTTCATCTTTTTCTTCGTAAACATCCGCCGGTGGGTCATTTTTGAACACATCCGCCCGTTTCAACAGATAGGGTCTTAGCGATTCGCTTCCGATAACAAAAAAGACCGTTCTGTCATCCCCTGCCCACTGATAGCTTTGAACTCCGGTCGCAAGAAACGGCAGGTCTTCGCCGGTTGTCAGGTCACGAACTCGCAGATCATCCTCGGCATAAGAACCGGTTGTGTTGCTTGAGTAAAGCGCATACCTGTTGTTGTCTGAGACTTGATACCCGGTGAAAAGAAATGTTGCGTGCCCTTCCGCCATTTTATTTACATCGAAAAGAATTTCTTCGGGCGTTTCAAGTGTCCCTTGTTTGCGACAGTAGATTGGGTATTGTTTGCCGGTTTCTGTTCGATAGTAGTACCAATATCCGTTTTCGTAAACAGGCACACCTTGGTCTTCTTCCTTAATCCGCCCTTTCATCTCTTCGTACAGTGTTTCCTGAAGGTCTTTTGTGCTTTCCATTACGGTTTCAGCGTAGGCGTTTTCTTTGTTGAGATAGTCAATAACTTCAGGGTTACTTTTATCCCGCAGCCAGTAGTAGTCATCAACTCTGGTTTTGCCAAATTCGGTGAACACGGTCGGAATTTTCTTTGCACTTGGTGGTGCGGGGTAATCTCGTTGCGATTTAAGCATGGGGTTCTCTTCTCCATTCTGGGCTAATATAACGGATGAAAATAGAATTACAATGGTGAAAATTCTTGCAAAATATCTCATTTTCTTTTATCCAATTTTTGATGAAACGGCGGATTATGATAAAACGGTGGATTATTTAATTACACAAAAATAGCAATTACCGTTGATTTCCGAAGTGGTTAATTATTGGTTTATTTTACCGGGGAGGTGAGGTTGCGTTTTTCCTGATTTATGAAAGATCAGAGAACCTTTAAGCGAGTTCGTTCAAAAGCAGTGAGATTGCAATTTCCCTGATTATTGTGCTCTAGAGTTGCAGGGTTCGTTGTGGGTGCAGGTGGTGCAGGGGATGCAGGGTTGCAAGGTTGTGGGGTTGCAGGATTGTATGAATTGTTGGAGTTGTTGGAGTTCCGGCGTTTTTCGGTGAAGGGTTTGTCGGGTACAGACGGGTATCAGTAAACCAAATATCCGGAATTAGTTACAGAGGTTTTTTTGGCAAAGGTTTGCCGGGCGTTTTCGCAATGTATTTACAGTGTAAGAATTGCCGGGTTGCGTAGTTCTTAATATGTAAAAATAAAAAGACCGCTCCGAGTTAATTTTCAAATAATTTATCCCGATTCCTACCGAATTAACTTAATGTACAAAAATAAAAAGCCGTTCCGGGCTAACCCGGAACGGCTTACCGGTTTCTTTTATTTCATCATCAACAAATCAACAAAACTTCAATGGTTTACCTGATTATTGTTGGATTTGCACCATTTGCAAGTTCTCCCGATTTACCTGCACCACATAGGTTCAACTGAACATCATTGGATTTGCACTCTATTTCAACAGCACCATCTTCCTTACTATATTCTCACCACCTGAAGATAAGCGATAGAAATAGACTCCGCCGGCTAACCTTGCGGCATCAAACACCACTTCGTGCGCACCGCTGATTTGGTCCTCATCTACTAAAACAGCACATTCTCTGCCAAGCAGATCGTGCACAGTAAGCCTGACCTTGCCCGGTTTATCTATAGAATATTTAATCACAGTTGACGGATTAAACGGATTCGGATAATTCTGCGACAAATCAAACGACTTCGGCGCAAAATTTTCGTCCGATACATCCGTGGGGATTCGGTTGAAAGTGATCGAAGCATTTGAATACGCCATCCATCCGGGTGCACCGTGTCCCTCAAGCCCGATATAAAGTTGTCCTCTGTGCAGCCTTGAATCAGATGTATTCAGGGAGCCGGTCAAAGCAGTGACTGAATTAACCAAAACGGTAATATTTATCGTGTTCCCGTTTCTCTGTGATTTGAAAGTAACGGTGTTTGTCGGTTGTGTAAACTGAAAATGAGTTTTAACGAGGGTTTTGGGATTTTCATCAACATCTCCGCCGTCGTTATAGATAATGCTTATAGTATCATCCCCAATCGTAATACCGGTGAAATAGCGCCAACTGTACATTCGCCCGCCGACCAAATACTTGTTTTCATCAAAGTCACCGGTTCCTGTTATAGTAAATGAATAATCTTCCACGGCAGGAAGTGGTGATCCGGTCAACAGGGAATAGATCTCGTTACCCGAGTTTGGAAAATTAAACCTAAGTTGGTTGTTCTCAATTGTTATATTTTGCCCAATAACATCCCACGAGCCTATTTTAATCCATGGGGTTAAAGGATCAATGAAAGGCTCGTTATACTCAGAGTAAGCGTCCCCGATATAAGGGTTATATCTGATATCGATATTCTTCATCTCCCATTTTAATATGCCATCCCCCCAGTATTGCATTAAAAGATGCCCCCATCTTAATTCCTGAGGGACATTGCTTATCGGAATGGTTGCCTTCAGAATGTTGTCAACATAAACCTTGATAGTGGCATCATTTCCAAAAAAAGATGCCTCCAATTTTCCTTTTGTTTCAGTCTCGTTTACAGGAACTGTACCGATTGTAACGAACTCTATATCGTTAAAATCCGTGATATTAGTTGCATATACAATTTCGAAAGCACTGCTTTCGTTCAGCATAATTCCAGGAAAGGAATTGAATCCGAATCTCCCAAGGCTAAAACCTTCCAGTTCAACATCGGTTCCTCGTTCAAATTCGATTGAGAAATCGTCGGAAGTGGCGCCCATTGGAAAGAAGACTGATACTACTCCTTGGTCAGGGTCATTACCTGTAATTTATAAGTGTCCGTTTTGGACTGTAACACTTGCATCTGCGTAAAAAGCCCAGCCGTCTGTATTGTTTGTGCTGAAATCGTTAAAGTAACGATGGCTGGTTTGTGCAAGGAGAAAAGGAGCTAAAAGCAATCACAGAACTATCTGAAGTGTAAGCTTTCTCATTTCTGCCTTCAAGTTGTTAAGAACTTATTTTATTTAATTAAAATTTTTGATTTTTTTTAATAAATCAATTTATTGTTTTACAAATTTTTACAAATTAATAAAATAAAAAATATTTATTGAGTAGTGTAACGAAATCCATAATTAAAGTCAAGTGATTGGAAGCACAAAACCCCGGACGGTCTCATTTCAATCAGAAAGTTGAAAAATACATTCTAATTTGGGTAAAAAACAAATCAACATCAACTAACTGCTTCACATTAATCACAGGTCTCGATTAGATTTTGATGGGGTTTCGATAGGGTTTCGGTAGGGTTTTGCAGCGATTTTAAGGCGTGGTAATAGTTCGCTTCAAAGCAACAAAAACAATAACTCAATTTATCTCATACAAATCAGCTTTTTTAGAAGCGGTTTTTTTTCGGAGTTTCCCCCACTTCTAAGCAGCAGAAACAAAAACTCGATTTATCTCATATAAATCAACTTTTTTGAGGCGGTTTTTTCCCCTGCTTCTAAACGATAGAAATATACTCCCGAAGGCAAAGCCACCGGAACAGATGAAAGATCAAGATTAACTTCGTGAACACCGGCTTCTTTATATCCCTCGACCAAAGTTATAATCTTCCGACCCGTTACATCGAACACCTTCAGTGAAACCCATGATCCCTTTGGAATCTGATACGAAATAACCGTCGGTTTATTTCCTGAAAATGGATTCGGGTAGTTCTGGAACAGATCAAAGCTGACAGGGTTACTCACCGACACCTCCACCTCGTGCGAATAAGATACTTCACCGTTGTAATCAATCTGTTTCAACCGATACTTATAGTAACCGGGTGTTTCCCTTCTATCCTGAAAAGAATAAAAGACGGGCTGAGCCGAAGTTCCTTTCCCCTCCACAAAGCCGACAGAACTCCAGATGATATTTCTGAAAGATAAATCGGAAGAAAACGCCATTTCCACTTCAAAACCCTTGTTGTTAACCTCGGTTGCAGTTTGCCACTCCAAAAGCACGGTTGAGTTATCAACTAACCCGGTGAAATTAGCCAGCTCAACGGGCACAACAGCCGTCGAATCGTAGAAAGGCGCCGTCCATATAGACATTGTTGTGTTATCCGCTCTCATCCAGATTGGGTGCACCCACCCTTTGTGGGCTGCAATTCCGGTGTAATCGCCAAAAAAGACAGAAGCGGAAGGGTTGAAAGAAGTTTCATTAATCTTAAAATTTTCCCAGGTCAAGCCGCCGTCGATCGATTTAGCGATATACACATCGGTGATGTTTTGCGTTGTGTTGCGTCTATCGTAAAAAATTGCGTAGAGAAACCCGGTGCTTTGGTCGATTGTCATCCAGGTGAAAAATTGATGACGGGTTGTGTTGTCATTGTTCACCCTTATCGGTTGGCTCCAGGTATCACCTCCGTCGGTTGAGCGCACTACGAACACATCGGTATTGTTTACGCCGTTTCGCTGATCAGACCAGTTAATGTAGATATTACCTCTGTAGGGACTGTTTGAAGTGTCGCACATTGTAATCGGCAGCCCGTTGCACCTCTGAATGCCGGGGATGTTGAAATCCCACCCTCCGGGCACTGCAGTAACAATCACATCAGTTCCGAAAGTCAAACCGCCGTCAAAAGAGCGATCGAATGAAATACCATCAGGCCCCACCCAAGCTACATATACTTCACCGTTAGGTCCAACTGCGGGCACTGCGCCTTCGACCGTGTTGTCTTCATCCACACAATCGCCGCTTCTGTCAGAGATTTTTACGGGAGCCATCCAAGTCAGCCCTGCGTCGGTACTTCTGCTGAAAAGAATGCGCGTGCTATCCGATGGGGCACCACTTCCGTAGTTGTCAAACTCAGTCCACGCCATATAAAGATTACCCTTGAACAACGGGCTGTGCATATCGGCGGCTAACCACTCCTTATCCTGCTCCTTTGGCGGAGTTAATCCCACGCCCGCACCGTCACTCCAGTTTGCACCGTTATCGGTCGAACGCTGCACTACAACACGATCGATCCAATAGCCAACCGTCGGGTTCGAAAGGTGCCCGTAATATAAATAACCGCGATGATCGTAAAGCAAACAAGGGTCACCCCACACCCCAAGAGTTGAGTTCATCGTTTTTTGAACCCATGTTTTACCCCTGTCAGAAGATATGTAAAAATAACTGAGGTTGGCTCCGGCAGCAATGTAGTTAGGGTCAACAGGGTTAATGGTAATTGATGTCTCGTTTGGCGAGTTTGCGTTCTGTGTTGAGATGCGGTAATTTGCTATCTGTGGGTAGAGACCGGTTGAAATAAGCAGTAATACTACGAATATTGTTTTCGTTTTCATGGCGTTTGTGATGTTTTAAATTTCTGTTTTTGCCTGCCTCATTTAAGCAGACCGATCATATCCTTCACGGCTTTATCAATCCCAACAAACAGTGCCCTTGCCACAACTGCGTGCCCGATACTTACCTCGTCAATAGTGTGAATTGAACGGAACGGCTTAATGTTGTGATAATCCAGCCCGTGCCCGGCATTAACGCCTAAGCCGTTGTTGTGTGCGTAAAGCGCAGCTGCTTCAATTTTATCAATCTCTTCTGCAATTTTGGCTTCTGACTTGGCTTCAGCGTACACCCCCGTGTGAATTTCTATCACATCGGCACCTGCTTCCAAAGAGGCGTCAATTTGGTCGTTATTCGGTTCAATAAAAAGCGAAACTTTAATCCCGGCGTCGTGCAGTCTTTTGTTAGTTTCTTTAATTTTATCAAGCCCTGCAATCACATCCAATCCGCCCTCGGTGGTAAGTTCCATCCTGTGCTCCGGCACTAAGGTAGCCAGTTCGGGCTTCACTTTGCACGCAATCTGAATAATTTCATCATTTGTCGCCATTTCCAAATCGAGTTTGGTTTTAATCGTATCCTTCAAGAGGTACACATCCCGGTCTGTGATGTGTCGCCTGTCTTCACGGAGGTGCACAACAATACCGTCTGCGCCTGCTTGCTCAGCCATCAGAGCGGCGAGTATGGGATCGGGTTGGTTGCCTCCGCGGGCGTTTCTGACAGTGGCAAAATGGTCAATATTCAGACAAAAACGCATTTTTCTTCCTTGTTATTATTTTCTTCAATCTCAAACTTACAAACCTTATCGGTTAAGTCAAAATTTGTATAAACCTTTTGTTCGTGCACCTGCAAAAAAAAAATTATTCCCAACGCAACAACCCGGCAAAAAGTAAACAATTAAACCGTTAAAATCAGAACTTAACACGCTAAATCTTATCCAACAGCAAGAAACCCGCATAGGGAAACTTTTTTGGTCCCGCGTGCATGTTTTTCTCTTTATATGCGCAAACATCCAACAGCGGGCAGTGGGGGCAGTCGGGGGCGGTAGGGCGGCAAAATTCACGCCCCAACAGAATCAGGTTGCTGTGGAAACTGTGCGCCAATCCCTCAGGGATATTACCCATAAGTGCATAAAATGTTTTATCCGGTTGCCCGGTTTTTGTAAGTCCAATCCTTTGAACGGTTCTGTTAACATGCGTATCAACGGGGCAAATATTCCTCTTCAGCGAAAACAGCAGCACACAGGCGGCAGTTTTAACCCCAACCCCTTTATACGAGGTTAGTTCTTTCATAATATCTTCGTCGCTCATCGTGCGGGTGTGTTCAAGGTCTAACCTACCCTGCTTTGCGTAAAGCTCATCCAAAACGCCCTTAATTGCCGCAGATTTCTGTTTCGCTAACCCTGCAGATTTAATCACTTCCATCACCTCTTCGGTTGGGGCAAGCCGCACTTCTTCCCATGTTTTATATCGGTCACGCAAATTTTTGTACGCCCGCCACGAGTTTTTATCGTTTGTGTTTTGCGAAAGAATTGTGCCGATTAAAACATTCAGCGGTTTTTGGGGCGTCTCTTTCCGAGGGGGTTCTCCGTAATAGTCGCGCAGCAGCGAGTCAATCCTGGCAATCTTATCCGATAATTTCTTCATCTTTGTGCAATCTGTGTTTTGTTCATTATTATAGGTGGTCTCGGTTTCTTATTTTTCTGAATTGCAATTTCGATAATTTAAAAGAATTAAATCAACTAAAAGAATCAGAACAATTAAAAAATCTACGGTTTCAGCCCGGTGGCTGCAAATTCGGGCAGCAACAGGGTGCAAAACTCAAAAAAACAGGAGAAAATAATGCCTACTTTGATGGTTAGTATTTCAGGAATCAGGGGAATTGTCGGCGATGGGCTTGACCCGGCAACACTCGTTAATTTCACCTCTGCTTACGCAAAATGGATCGGCAAAGGCACCGTTGTTATCGGGCGCGACTCCCGAATCACCGGCTCGATGGTCAGCGCCGTTACTGCAGGAACTTTAAACGCTCTTGGTATCGATGTCGTGGATATTGGAATAGTCCCCACGCCGACAGTCCAGTTTGCCGTTAAAACGCTCGGCGCACAGGGTGGAATTGCAATTTCTGCAAGTCATAACCCTAACGAGTGGAATGCCTTAAAACTGTTAAATTCTACCGGGCAGTTTATGTCACCCGACGAACACAACGAAATGAAAAAGTTTCTGAACCAAACCCCCGAATGGAAAAGCTGGGACGCCATCGGGAAGACTTCGTTCAATGCCGATATGCTGCGAATCCACAAAGAGAAAGCGCTTGCACTCCCCTTTATTGACATTGAACTTATCCGGTCAAAGAAATTTAAAGTGGTTGCGGACTGCGTTAACGGCGCCGGTGTTTATGTTATCCCTGAGTTGCTGCGTGACCTCGGCTGCGAGGTGATCGAAATGAATTGCGAAAAAACGGGCATCTTCCCAAGGTTGCCGGAGCCACTTCCCGAAAACCTGACCGAAACTATGCGCAAAGTGAAAGATACAGGCGCCGACCTCGGCGTTGTCGTAGATCCCGATGCCGACAGGTTAGTGCTGATAACCGACAAAGGCGAGCCGTTCAGCGAAGAAAACACCATTTCGCATGTAGTGCAGTGGGTGCTTTCGAAAACTCCCGGAAATGTTGTGGTGAACCTTTCAACTACCCGTACCGTGGATGATGTTGCGACTGCAGCAGGCTGCAAAGTTTACAGATCGCCCGTTGGCGAAGCTAATGTGGTGCAGAAAATGAAGGAAACCAACGCTGTTATAGGCGGTGAAGGAAGTGGCGGCGTGATCTATCCGGCGCTTCACTACGGAAGGGATTCGTTAGTGGGCACGATTATCACACTGCAACATCTGGCGGAGTTTGGAGGCAAACTTTCCGAACTGAAACGCGCACTTCCGCAATATTTTATTGCTAAAAAGAAGATTGATATTTCCGGCAAATCACCCGATGAAGTGCTGGAAGCTATGATTTCAAAATACAAAAACGAGAAAATTAACACCGACGATGGGCTGAGGATCGATTTCCCGGACCATTGGGTACACTTCCGGAAGTCGAACACAGAACCGATCATCAGGGTTATTGCAGAAACTACTTCTTACGACGCAGCCGTGGCACTTTGTGAGAAGTATTTTGATATTTTGCTTCAGATTATTAACGGGTGATCTGTCAGGTAGAATTTGCTGACATTTTAGATTGTCAATTAACAAAAAAGCTCTAAAAGTTAAAACAATATATTTCGTAAAATGATCCGCAGATAAAAAAGATGATTTTAGAAAAAGTAAGAAATCATTGCATTGCACAACCGGGAGCCGAAGAGTGCTTCCCTTTCGATGAAACTTCGCCTGTTTACAAAGTGATGGGTAAGATGTTTGCGATTATTTCGCTTGATCCCCCCTTTGGAATAAGCCTGAAGTGCGACCCGGAAAAGGCGCTCGAACTTCGGGAAGAGTTTGAAGGCATCACCCCCGGTTTCCACCTGAATAAAACTCACTGGAACACTGTGGCTTTCGACGGAACCGTGCCGCTTCACCTTATTCTGGAATTAGTGGGTCATTCTTATGAATTAGTTTGTTCAGGGCTTCCCGCAAAACTTAAAAAAGAACTAAACAGGATTGAAAATGAAGAGTAAACTGCCAGGTGCCCCCACCAGCATTTTTGCGGTGATGTCGGCTTTGGCTAATCAGCATAAAGCGGTTAATCTTTCGCAGGGTTTCCCCGATTTTGACCTTGCACCCGAGCTGATCGAACTGATGGATAAAAATATGCGTGCCGGCAACAACCAATATGCGCCTATGCCCGGCGTGCCTGCACTTCGGGAAGAAATTGCACGCAAAATAAAACGGGACTACGGCAGGGAGTACAACCCCGATACCGAAATAACCATCACTTCCGGCGCAACACAGGCGCTTTTTACGGCGTTTAATTCGTTTATTTTCTCCGGCGATGAAGTGGTTATAATTGAGCCTGCATACGATTCCTATTACCCTTCCGTTGTCGTTAACGGTGGAGTGCCGGTTCCCGTTCCCCTTGATGAAAATGCAAAATTCGACTGGGAAAGGATTAAAAGCGCTATTTCACCACGCACGAAAATGATCGTTTTGAACTCGCCACACAACCCTTTGGGATCTGCTTTCACCCCTGAAGATATTGAAGCACTTACGGAAATTGTGCGGAATACCGATATTTTAATCGTTTCTGACGAGGTTTACGAGCACATAATTTTCGACGGCAGGCAGCACCTGAGCATGGCTCGCTATCCCGAGTTGGCAGAAAGAGCAATAGTAATTTCTTCTTTTGGTAAAACTTTTCACGCAACGGGCTGGAAGGTTGGGTACATTGCTGCTCCTGCAAAGTATGTTGCAGAATTCAGAAAGGTGCACCAGTTCACCGTGTTTGCCGTGAACACACCCGCACAATTTTCTTATGCCGAATACCTGAAAACCCCCGATAATTATCTTCAATTGGCGGATTTTTACCAGAAAAAGCGTGATTTTTTGAACGGCATTTTGGGCGCAACTAAACTGAAATTCACTCCCGCTGAAGGTACTTATTTCCAGATTTATGACTATTCTGCGTATTCTGACGAAGATGATTTTGCGTTTGCAAAACGACTGACAACAGAAGCGGGCACAGCGGTTATTCCGATTTCACCTTTTTGCACAACTGAATACACCGGTAAGAAAATGCGTGTTTGTTTCGCTAAGAAAGACCCCGTAATTAAGGAGGGAGCCGAAAGGCTTCTGCGCTTCTTTGAAAAATTGTAGGGAAAAAATGTGATTTTGTGGATGAAATTACTGTATTGGCGGGACCGGCAAAACAGAGAGCACTTTGATATTTAAAACAAAAAAGCCTGACTCAAAAAAAATAGTCAGGCTTTGGCTTTGTAGCGGGGGCAGGACTTGAACCTACAACCTTCGGGTTATGAGCCCGACGAGCTACCAGTTGCTCCACCCCGCGGTGTTAAAATCAATTCTGATTTCAAATAATTTTCAAAATCAGTAACACAATATAACATTTTTTTTGAGAAAATCAAAATGGGTGGCTGTTCATCAAAGGAAGTTTTTTCCAACGCCACAATCTTATTTCAATTCTTAAAAAAAAATCCGGACTACGCAACAAACTGCCGGCAGATAGAGTTAAACCACTCTGCGGTTGTTCCCAAAGAGAAATTATTGACTACGCAACAAACTGCCGGCAGATGAAAGTAAACCCCTCCGGTTACAACTCCTCAAACGGAATATCCATCAATTCAAAGTTTTTCCAGGTGCTGAAATCGTAATGCCACCACTCAGATTCCAAAACATCAAAGCCATATTTTGTCATCAGGCTGCGAAGCAATGCACGGTTTACACGCACGATAAGCGACAAATCAGAAAACTTATGCCACGCTTCCTCGTTGAACGAATCAAATTCTGTTGGCATCTCTAAATATTCACCTGTTTTCAGATCATACAAACCGAGATCGATCGCACAGCCGCGGTTATGACGGCTGCCTGTTTTGGGACTTGCGGCGTAATTATCGTCCAACACAAACTCCCAAATTTTCTTTGTTATCGCATAAGGTCGATAGCCATCGTAAACAACAATCCCCAAGCCGTTCAGCTCAAGCTCCTTTGCAACTTTCTGCAGAGCAAGTGCGGCCGGAAGCCTTAAAAATGCCCGCGGAGTGTTATATAAAACCTCCTTTGTTACATTGTTTTTTGTGGCATAACGAATATCCATTTTCAAATTTGGCACAATTTTCTGCAGATCCACCATTTCTTTGTTTGCGTCGGCTTCCGTTAACTTTTTGTAAAGTGCAAAATCGGAAACAACCGGCAGACCATACTCGTTCAGAGGAATTGTCGCCTGCGCAAGACCGTCACCGGCGCCAAAAACAAAAACCAACAACAACACTATTAGTGCGAAAACAAAATTAAACTTGCTTTTCATTAATAACCTCGTTAAATATTAACGCGAATTTTAAACTTTTTTTTATCATTATAACCGCTTTTCCGGCAATCACAAACCCTACTTTCTAATCTCCGCAGACAAAACCTTACCACTTTTCAAAACCCTGCCCACAAAGCCTCTCATTTAAACCCCTGCAGACTAACTCCCTCCCCAAAAATCCCCTCATCAACCACAAGCTGGGTTTAACAGATACACTCACCGTAATATTTTTTGAATTAACTTAAATTCCCCCGTCAACCACGCGCAATATGGGGTAAACGCAAAACTTGGCATCAAAGTACGGCGATCGTTCAAAAAACCAGTAAAGCCTTGCAAAAGGGTTCCCGCTGAACTCTTTATCATTTGCCAGTTTATCATTAAACTCTTTTTTCAGCGCCGGATCTTTCGCCAGCATTTCAGCCGCCACTTTTTCCATGACATAATCTTCAAAATACTCTTTCATCTCGAAAATGTTATTAAAAAAGCCCCACGCAACGAACGAGTCTTCCGATTTAGGTTCCAACAGTACGGCAATCAGCTTGAAATTTTTTCCTTCGCACCTCACATAAAATGACCCCGCCGGCACGGTAACCTCTTTCGTTTCCGTATCATATTTAAATTTAACCCTCGTGCGCCCTTCGAAAGGTGCTTTATCAAACCGAACATCCTTAAACTTAATCACCTCAGCCTTAACTTTTGTGTCAGAAGTAAATTGCTGCATTTCAACACCGTGCAAAGCCAGTTTTTCAATCACTTCCTTATATTCTTTCGGTATAACATACCCCTGAGGAAGCAAAACTGAGTCGGTTACCACCACATCATCGTAATGTGGTATAATAATCTCTTTTTTATTCTTTGTGTAAACCGTTTTTTCGCCGCCGGAAACCTCACTTTTTTCCTTAATGGCTTCAAACCCTTTAAAAGAAAAAGTGTTTTCGGTTTTATCGCTTACCGAAAAATTAACCGGCAGCCAGTTTGCGCCCTTTCCGGTGTAAGAGTAACTCTCATTATCGGCTTTTCTGTTTTCGCCTATCACAATTTTTGCGTTCATTGCCATGAACTCACCCGTAGCCTTGATGCACTCGTAAGTGGCAAAAATCCTCTCATTAAATGGTTTCAGCATGTGCGTTTCCACCAGCAGGCAGATTCTGTTTTTTGCCGCCGCATATCCGTTAGTGAATCTCGGGAGCGAAATCCATTTCCGCAACCCTTTCTCAAGCTCTCCCTCGCGAAACCAAAAATAGGGGCACATCAGAAAGCCTGCACCCTCGACTTTTTCCTGAAGGTAAGGCAGATAGCTGTTTCTGATCAATTTCACAATATTCGGCGCCAGCATCTGATAATCTTCTAACCCATACTGCACCGTATATTGGAAATCAGCGCCGTCGGTTGTGTGGTTATCCATCACCAAATCAGGCTCCCAGGTGTTAAACAGCCGGAGCATTGCCTGCATTTCCGGGGTATCGGCTTTAGTCCAGTCACGATTAAGATTATAATTTAAAGAAGTGCCGCGCCACCCCATGTTTTCGGGTCCGTTTTGGTTTATTCTGTTATAAGGTGAGGTTCTTTCGTGCCCGTCAACGCTGAAAATTGGCACAATCACCAAAATCACATTGTCATAAATTTGCCTGTGTTTTCCCTCGACCAGCATTTCCCTCAGGAAGATCATCGAAGCCTCTTTTCCCTCAATTTCAGCGGGATGGATGCCGTTGATTATAAACAGAATAGGTTTTCCCGATTTTTTCGCCTTTTCAGGGGTTAAGGCTGTGTCCTTCGACACAATAAAAACTTTCATCGCTCTTCCTTGTGGTGAAGTGCCAAAAGTTTCATATCTTACGGTTGACGAAATTTTTGATAATCTGTTGAAATATTCATCCGTTTCATCACAGGAAGCCGTTCGTTTGAAGTTTGTTTCTTCAGATACCGTTTCCCACCCTTTTTGAGGGTATATAATCAGAATTGGTGCAAGCAGGAAAAATAATGCTCGGAAAAGTTGCATTTCTGTTTCATCAGTTTAATTAAATAATAATGCTCAAAATTTACCCAAAAGCATTGACATGTAAAAACATTCTTAAAGCCTCTCAAAGATAATTGGCTTGAATTAAGGTGTTTTTTTCATTACTTTGAGTTAGGCTTTTAATCATTTATTGCATGGGAGATCAGTAAATGCTAACGACAATCGACAAAGGTAACTATCTGAAAGGTATGATGATAGTTGCCCGTTTGGATAATAAATTAATGGATCGTGAAAAAGAGATCATCAGAGATATTGCCAACAGACTCGGCTTCAGCAGGGATTTTTACGAGGAAGTGTTGAAAAACCTGATGATTAACGAACATATTAAAAACACACCTATTACATTTTCTTCGCCCGTGATTACGCGGGTTTTTCTAAGAGAAGCTCTTAAACTGGCTTATATCGATTCCGACCTCGCTCCGGAAGAACTTGACTGGCTTCAGAAAACTGCCGAAGTGAACAACATTAATGCGAAAGAATTTGAAGCTTTTGTAGCCGAGTTTATCGAAAAACAAAAAGACGAAGCTGCGTAACCTAACACCAAATACGGCTTAATATATATGCAGTGTCATAATCACCGGTGCAAACCGACTGCTTAAGCCAACACCAAATATGGCTTAACCGGCTGAAAATAACGGCTAACCGGCTGAAAATAACGACTAACCGCCTTTTTTTTCCGTTTATCCCTTTGGGACAATTTGGCTGAGACAACTTTCTTAATTTTGCCGCTGAATTGTTCAATCTAATTTATGGGATAAAAATATGAGAAAGGCAATCTTTTTCCTAATCGTTTTTCTCGGAGCTGCGGCACTTCATGCGCAGGAAGCGCGTCTGTTACGGTTTCCGAACATCAGCGGCGATAAAATAGTCTTCTCCTATGCCGGCGATCTTTATTTGGTCGGTTCCAATGGCGGAACTGCCCGGAAGATCACCTCGCACGAAGGCTATGAAATGTTCGCCAGATTCTCTCCTGACGGAAAGAATATTGCGTTCACGGGGCAATATGACGGTAATACCGAAGTGTATCTTATTCCTGCAGAGGGCGGTGTGCCAAAAAGGCTTACTTACACTGCAACACTCGACCGAGACGACCTTTCAGACAGAATGGGGCCAAACAACATCGTCATGGCATGGCGGGACAATAATACTATTATGTTCAGAAGCAGATGGACTGAGCCAAACGACTGGAAAGGGCAGCTATACTTCGTGGATATTAACGGCGGGATGCCACAACAGCTCCCACTGCCACGCGGTGGTTTCGGCACTTTCTCACCCGATGGGAAAAAGCTCGCCTACAACAGAATCTTCCGGGAGTTCAGAACATGGAAAAGATACCGCGGCGGGCAAGCTGACGATATCTGGATTTATGACTTCGATACAAAAAAAACGGAACACCTGCAGGAAAACCCCGCACAGGATATCTTCCCAATGTGGGCGGGGGACAAAATCTATTTCGCCTCCGACAGAACAGGCACCTTAAATATCTTCTCGTTTAACCTGAAAACGAAAGAAGAGAAACAAATTACCTCGTTCACCGATTTTGATGTGAAATTCCCTTCTATCGGTGGGAATTTCATCGTTTTTGAGAACGGCGGTTATATCTGGAAATTGGATGTTACGAACGATAAGTTCGCTAAAGTTAACATTACTATTCAGGACGATTTTGCCACCGGGCGCGACAAAATTGCCGATGTAAGCAGATCTATTGCCGGGTGGGATATTTCACCCGACGGCAACAGAGCCGTTTTTTCTGCCCGGGGCGACATCTTCACCGTTCCGGCTAAAACAGGCGTAACACGAAACTTAACGGCAAGCCCCGGAGTGCATGACAGAAACCCTGCCTGGTCGCCCGATGGGAAATATATAGCCTACATTTCAGATAAATCAGGCGAAGATGAAATTTACATCAAACCACAGGATGGCAAAGGCGACGAAATAAGGCTGACAAAAGGCGGCGATGTTTATAAATTCTCGATCGCATGGTCACCCGATTCTAAAAAAATTGCCTGGAACGACCAAAACTTCACTCTGAATTTTGTGGATATCGATTCTAAATCGGTTACTCAGGTGGATAAATCGGCGGTTAACCCAATTTATTCATACGACTGGGCACCCGACAGCCGTTACTTAGCCTACAACAAAGCCGAAGATGATGTTACTGACAGGGTCTATATCTATTCGTTGGTTACAAAAAAGATTAATCCGGTAACTGATCCATTTTTTGGCGTCGGAGCCCCCGTTTTTTCCAAAGACGGTAAATATCTTTTCTTCACTTCTGACAGAAGCTTCAACCCAACTTACGGAAGAACAGAGTGGAACCATATCTACACTGATATGACAAACATCTTTCTGGTCACTCTGCAGATGGACACCAAATCACCCTTTGAACCAAAAAGTGACGAAACGGCTGTTACCGATAACAACCCTGACGCCAAAAAAGATGATAAACCGGCAACCGAGGGGAAAGATGACAAAAACGGCAAAGAGGGAAAAGACGGCAAAAGCCCTAAAGATGGGAAAGATGGAAAAAACCAAAGCGATTCCAAAAACATTTCTATCGATTTCGACGGAATAATTGACCGAATTGCACAAATCCCTACACCTCCGGGCACTTATGGGGGCTTACAGACCACAGATGACCGAGTATTTTACTACCGCAGAGGCGCCAGGGAAGAAAAATTCGGGCTTTACTCATACAGCCTGAAAGATTTGGAAGAAACACCGCTCGGCGAGACTATGGGCTATACAATATCTGCCGATCAGAAAAAAATGATGGTGCGCGTGGGTCCCTCCTACGGTATAATCCCTCTGCCAAACGGTCCTGTTAAAATTAAAGACGCCCTAAACCTTTCTGAGATGAAAGTTTCGTTGGACAGAAAAGCGGAATGGAACCAGATCTTCAACGAAGCCTGGCGACAGATGCGTGATTTCTTCTATGCAAAAAATATGAACGGTGTGAACTGGCAAAAAGTGAAAGAGCAATATGCTCAGTTAGTGCCGTATGTTAATCACCGTGCTGATTTAACCTACATAATCGGTGAGATGATTGGCGAACTGAACGCAGGGCACGCTTATGTCGGAGGTGGCGATTACCCACAGGCTGCGAGAATTGCGCTCGGGTTGCTTGGCGCTAAACTTGAAAAAGACGCCTCAGGTTTCGTGAAAATCACAAAAATTCTGAAAGGGCAGAACTGGGATAAAACCCTCCGCTCACCTCTTACTGAAATTGGCGTAAATGTTAAAGAAGGCGACTATATCATCGCAATCGACGGTAAATCGGTGAAAGACCTTCAGAATGTTTACGAAGCACTGGTTGATAAAGCCGGTAAACAGGTTGTTTTGACAGTCAACACTTCCGCTTCTGAAAAGGGGAGCCGCGAGGTAACCGTTGTGCCCGTTGCTAACGAACAAAACCTCTATTATCTGAACTGGGTGGAAGGCAACATCGAAAAAGTGAACAAAGCAACCAACGGAAAAGTCGGCTACATCCACATTCCCGATATGGGCGTTAACGGGCTGAACTGGTTCGCAAAATATTATTACCCCCAACTGAACAAGGAAGCGCTGATTATTGATGACCGCGGAAATGGCGGCGGTAATGTTTCACCGCAAATCCTCGAAAGGCTCGCCAGAACACCTGTAATGATGAATTACAGAAGAAACTCAACCTTCTCGTTCAACCCTTCGGGGATGCATGTAGGGCCTAAGATTCTTCTTCTGGACGAATTTTCAGCCTCCGACGGCGATATTTTCCCCTGGCGTTTCCGTGCGAATAAACTCGGAACTTTGGTGGGTAAACGCTCGTGGGGCGGTGTTGTCGGCATTACCGGTTCACTTCCTTTTGTTGATGGTGGCTTCCTCAACAAACCGGAGTTTGGTCCCTATGATTTGGATGGGAAAAACTGGATAATGGAAGGGCACGGCGTTGACCCTGATGTGGTTGTGGATAACGACCCAACTCTTGAATTTGAAGGTACTGACCAGCAACTAAACAAGGCTATTGACCTTATATTAAAAGAGTTAGAGAAGAACCCCGTTAAGAAAAACCCGGTTCCGCCGTTCCCAAACAAAAGCAAATAACGGTGTTGTGGGTTAAACTACAAATAACGGTAACAAAAGCACTTTTCACCGTTATTGGTTAACCCACAAATAATGGTAACGAAAGCAAATAACACCGTCGCCGGTTGAAAGCAACCGGCAAAGAGAGCGGTTAAGTTATACTTAAAACAGAAAAAGGCCGCCGGAATTTAAAATCCGGCAGCCTTTTTATTTTTGGAGTAGTTGTAATCTGAACAGCTGTTAGTTATAACAACCACCGTTAAAAGTAACACTTAAAACGGGCGTTAAACAGCCTTTCAGGTTCTATTTGGGAATTGCTTTCAGGTTATCAGCCGCTGACTTATTCGAAGGATCAAGCGACAGAATTTGTTGGTAAGCATTCCTTGCCGAAGCAGCCCAGGTTGATTTGTATTCAGGGTTATCTTTCTGGCTGTAGTAGAAAAATCCCATATAATCGTATGCTGAAATCAGTTGGGCTTTATACTTACTCGGTTCAGCTGACGCCAGTTCAATGAACTTTTCATAAGACACCCTTGCTAACCCAACTTTTGACGAATCATGCGCTTCAATCTGGGTTTCGCAGTTGCCTTTCCAATAATATCCGATGGCAAAATCAGGCTTGTTTTTCAGAAGGACATCGAATGCTTCGGCACCTTCCGTATATTTTTTAGCGAAGAAATAGGCGCGCCCCAGTGCAAAGTATTCAACCAAAGAAAGCCCGTTTTCAATTCTCTCTTTTAACTGATAATAATATATTGCCATATCCCAGTTTTTCTCTTTGAAGTAGTATGCTGCAACATCAGTAAGGAGCAGGGATTTGGTGGAATCAAGTTCAACAGCTTTTTCATACGCTTTTACGGTAGCAAGTTCGTTCCCGAGTTTTTTCTGAGCGTTTCCGTAGAGTTCGTAGTCATAAGCCTTTACTTTTGTAGGGTCAGATTTTGCGGCGTCGAAGAATCTATCCATCAATTCAACAACTTTAACCGAGTCCCCCAAATTATTGTAGGAATAAGCTTCCAACTTAAGCATATCGGCGTTATTAGGGTCTTCACGCAGAAACTCTTCGGTAGTAGCGATGGTACCCTGATAATCCGAACCGTTATATTGAATAATCGCATATCTGCGGAGATTCAGCAAAGTTTTTTCCGATCTGGCAAGATACTCTTTGTAGAATTGAATCGCTTTTGGATAGTCTTCCATCTGATTATTCATCTCTGCAATTTCTCTGTAAGCAGGAGCGTAATCAGGATCGATAGCTAACGCTTTTTGAAACTCGATTTCTGCGGAACCATACTGTGCAATCAACCTGTACACCAACCCGTATCCAACATACGCTGCGGGTTTGTTATCTTCTATATCCAAAGCTGCTTTGTAATATTTAAGGGCATTGGTGCCATCGGGTACGGTGTAATATAGCTTACCGGCAGCAATTAAAAGATCGTAATTTTTGCTGTCAACTGACAAGGTTTTAAGAATTGCATCGATACCAAGCTCGCACACATCTTTATCCCCTCTTCCAAATGCAACGGAGTTAGCCATAGCCACTAAGAAATCGGGGTCATATACTATCATGTCTTTTTTCTCGGAAGAGACTTTAGTTAACGCCTGTGTTATCAGGTCTTTAGCCAGCTGATTATTTTTCGAGTTCAAAGCCAATGCCGCACTCGCCAACAAGTAATACGGGTCGCCCGCACCGGCAGCTTCATATCTCTGAAGCACCATCCCGGCACTGTCTATCCTTTCTACCTGTAAGTAAGCGTTAACTAAATAGTAGCCATACATCACATTGCCCGGTTCTTCTTTAACCAAATCGTTATACTCGATCAAAGCATTTGTATAGCTTTCATTCTCTAAAAGTTTATTCGCTTTCTTAAGACTTTGTGCACCTGTTTCCGAGGCGCTTAAAATAAATGCACCCATTACTAAAAAGAGGGAAAGCAAGATTGTTTTTTTCATGGTTCTTCCGACTTTATTTTTTTATTTGAATATCTTCATTCGTAATGTGCAGGATTCTTACGGGCATAGTTGCAGGAACTAAACCGAACCTGAGGATTGTCCGCTGACCAAGTTCACCCGCTATATATGCGGTAAACCCGTGCCCTAAACCCCTCCTGCCTTCGTAACTAATTGCAGTGAGCGTCCTTACCAACGGATATAATGGCGGTTTAATTTCTTTGCTTACCGTCTGATCCGACTGGGGGGCAACGAAGTATTGCCAGGGACCCACAGCTTTTTCATCAGACTTGAGAGAATCTGCCGGTTGAAGGTCAAGAACTTTCACATTTTTTATAAATGTGGTATGGTTTGTATCATTTTCATCAAAAATATAGACAGACGAGATAAACCCTATTGCATCTTCGTTGCCTGCGATATAGTTTATAAGGTCTCCCGGTGTTTTTGCGTCGTAAAGATTTGTAGCAGTGGTGAATTTATCGCCGTATCGGTTCGCCAGAAAATTTACTATTCCTGAACGGGAGTTCTCAAACACTAAGCGAAAGTCTTGTTTCGGAAGCCCTGCCTGAAGCTGATCGAACGAGTGTGCCTCGCCCGAGAATACTTTCTGAAGGCTTTTATTTGTTAATTCGTTCAGTCCGTTGTTTTTATTCACTAAAAGTGCAACACCATCGTACCCGACTGCCGTAGTTTTCTGAACGATTTTCTTCTTCGCCATCACTTCTTTTTCTTTGGCATTCAAATCTCTGGCGATAAAGATTACCTGAACGGAATCCTGCAGAAGAAGGTTAATAACATCTGTTTCAGGTGCGTAGAATATCTCTAAGTGTGCATTTTTATAGAGAGTTTCAAACTGAGTTTTAAGCTCGTTGAAAACCGGTTTGAAAGTTTCATCAACACCGATTTTCTTGTGCCCCATAGTGGGTTCATCTGCTTCACCCGAAGCGATTTTGTTTTTGCACCCCGTCGCCAAAAGCGGCAGAACCAATAACAAAAGAAGTAATATTTTACTGAGCTTGTTCATCCGAGTTTTCCTCCCGGTTATCCTTTAATTTCTTATACGAACGATAAAATCTATATGTTCCGTAGGCGAATAATCCGCCCGATAGCAGGTAAATTTCGGCATTGCCTAATTTATCGAGAAACGGCATATTGCCGAAAAGAACCGCTAAACCCGCCGCAATATAAACGAACGACATTAACGCTTCGAAGTATGAGACTATCTTTGAAAACAAATTTGGCGCCGTCTTTTGGTTCTCGTTTTTTTGAGTTGCATCCTGTTCAAAGGATTTTAATTTTTATTAACGCAAACCTTAATATATGGAAAATGTGAGGAATATTTACGGAATAAACTCATCCACTCCTTAAGCTTTTTTCAATAAATCGTTTATTTTTGGCTAAAAATTTTGTATTTTGCGTGATAGTCTTATCAAAATTAAAGTTACTCAATTGCTCAAGAGAATCACATTTTTAACTCTCATCTGTATCTCCGTAATTTTCTCTCAAAAAGACGATGTACGGGTAACATCTTTCCTCGTTTACGGGCCACTTAAAGTTATTAACCCTGCAGTTTCATCCGACCGGGAAACCCTGATTAAATCTATCTTTTCCGATGGTGATAACATCGAACCTGTTGTTAACCTTTTGAATAATGAAGAGAAATGGGACAGAATGCAGGCTACATTTCCCGAAAAATCAAGCAGAACAGATAACGCTATCTATTATGCCGCATTCTGGTTAGAGGCAAAAGGCTTTGCTACGGGTAATTTGAAAGTTTCTTCAAGGCTTCCCTTCAGAATTTATCTTGAAAACGGAAACAGCCTGTTTAATTTGGACCCTCCTGATGAAGACACCACATCAACCCGTTCCGTAAACACCAATGTTTCACTTGAAACCGGCAGGCACCTGTTTATTGTGAAAATGTTTACATTAGCCGACGCTATGGGTGACCGGGAACTTAAAGTGACTTTTTCGCCGGATCAAGGCTCGGAGTCAAGGGTTTCTGCCACTGTTTCGAGAATTGACTACACTTCTTTCCAAAGGCTTTTAGATGATCCGAAAATTCAGGATGTTTCTGTTTCGAAAGACGGTAACTACGCTGCCGTTACTGTCAGCAAAAGAAACATCCCCGAGGAAACCAACGATTGGAAAACTTTAATTTTTGACATTAAATCGGGCGAACTTATTAAAGAAACCAATGTTTCGGGCTTTAATTGGGTAACCGGTGATAAATATTCTTATGTTGTGTACGGCAACAAAGGCACCTCGCTTTACATCACCTCGGTAAAAAGCGGCGTAACTCAGACTGTCGTTGAAGCAGTGGATAATCTGGCGGTTTCTTATTTCTCTAAAGACGGTTCAAAATATTTCTATATGATATCAAAAGATGAACCTGAATATAACGAGGGTTTTAAAAAACACAGAGGAATACCCGACAGAATACCGGGGTACAGAACAAAATATAAAACTGTTTTGTACGACCTGAACACGGGGCTTTCATCCCTGCTCACCGATTTTAATGACGGTTTTATCCTTTCTTCGGTCTCCCGGGATAACAACAAACTGCTTTTTTACCGCTCAGGTTTTGATGCCGCAACAAGGCCTTACGAATACGCTGACTACTTCCTTTATGACCTGAAAACGGGGTCGCTGGATTCTCTTTTCAGGATTTTTGGCGGCGGAATGACCTCATTCACAAAAGATGGAGATAAAATTCTGATTTCCGGCGGTCCTTCTGTTTTCAACGGAATTGGCGCTACTACCCCCGCAGATGTTATCCCAAACGACTATAACACGCTACTTTTTAGTTTTGATTTGAAAACGAAAACGCCCGAGTGCTTAACAAAAGAGTTCGACCCAGCCATTTCTTCTTATTATTTGAATGATGAAACGGGAGATATTTACCTCCTGACGACCGATAAAAGCTATTTCACCCTATGGAAAAGAGATAAAACCGGGGAATTTTCCGAGGTTAAATCACCCGTTAAATCAATTGAAGAGTTAGCGTTTGATCCCCGGTTTAATTATGCCGTAGTTGCAGGCTCTGACCCCGACTACCCCGGAAGGGCTTTCGTGATCGACCTGAACAGCGGAAAATCAAAACTACTTTTTGACCCAAATGAACCTTATTACAGGAACATTGTTAGAAGTAAATATGAAGAGTTTTCGTTTCAGACGGATAAAGGAAGAAATATTGACTGCACTATTTTCTTTCCGCCTGATTATAATCAGGAGAAAAAATACCCATGTATCGTTAATTACTATGGAGGAACTACACCCGTTTCAAACACTTTTGAGGGTAGGTACCCTAAAAACATCTGGGCTGCAAACGGCTATATTGTTTTTATTCTGCAGCCTTCAGGTGCAATTGGCTATGGGCAGCAGTTTTCTGCATATCATGTTAACGACTGGGGCGAGACCGTAGCGCAGGAAATTATTCAGGGAACAAAAGAGATGCTGAAACGATACCCATCGGTTAATCCTGAGAAACTTGGGTGTATCGGCGCTTCGTACGGTGGCTTTATGACGATGTCGTTAGTTACTAAAACCGATATTTTTGCCGCCGCAATCTCTCATGCAGGCATTAGTGACCTGACTGAATATTGGGGTGTTGGCTACTGGGGCGTTTCTTACTCGGCAGGGGCCACTGCGAACAGTTTCCCATGGAACAGAAAGGATATTTACATCGACAAAAGCCCCGTCTTTTTTGCTGATAAGGTGAACACGCCTATTCTCCTTCTGCACGGAAACAGCGACACGAATGTGCCACCGGGGGGAAGTGAAATATTTTATTCCGCTTTAAAAATGCTGGGCAAAGAGGCGGAATTTATAGAAGTGGATAAACAAGACCACCACATCTTGGAATATAACAAACGCCTGAAATGGTCGAAAACTATTCTGGCTTGGTTCGACAAATATCTTAAAGACGACCCCAACTGGTGGAACGCTCTTTATGATAACGAATAAAATTTTTCACATTTTTTGAGGTAATGATGAACGGATACAGATCCATTCTTCTCTTTTCAGATAACCCTGAAACAATCGATATTTACTCTGAATTTGCCCGTAAAGCTGATCATGACCTGCTACATTTAGCGAAAAGCCAACAAAGTTTGCGCGAAATTTCATCTAAAACTGCAGATTTAATCTTTGTTGAAATCTCACAGCCCTCGATGGCGGAAATTGAGTTTGTGGACGCACTACACTCACAAAGTGAGAACACACCGATTATGATCGTTTCTTCATTTTTTTACGAAACCAGGGAAATTGTTTTTGGAGATAAGATAAGCGATTTTATCCGTAACCCACTTACTGTTGAAAAATTGGAGGAAACAACCGCAGGTTTCTTCTCAAAAAGCGCCGCTAAAACTGCCGCTCCCGAGCCGGAAAGCAAAATAGAAAGATTGATGAACCTGAATAAAAGGCTTACTGTTCTTTTGGAGCTGAACCGCTCTCTTACTTCTATCACCGACCTTGACGAACTTCTGGCACACATTATTAAAGTGGTACCCGATGTGCTGATGGCTGAAAGAGCTACTGTCTTTATTAATGACAAAGAAAAGGGCGAATTGTGGTCGCGCACAGGAACCGGGTTGAAAGCCTCCGATATTCGTTTCCCGAATAATCAGGGAATTGCCGGTGAGGTTTTCACTTCAGGGGTTCCCCTTACAATCCTTGAACCGTACGACCATCCGAAATTTAACAAGGAGTTCGACCTGAAATCGGGCTTTAAAACTTTGAATATTCTTGCCTGTCCTCTGAAAAATATAAACGCTGAAAACATCGGCGTTATTCAACTGCTGAATAAGAAAGAAGGTAAGTTCAACTCAGACGACGAAACCTATCTTGCCGCATTGGCTTCGGGTATTGGGATTGTGCTGGAAAACGCCCTTCTTCGGGATAAAATGAAGAAACAACTCGAAGAAGTGAACAGAGCGTATAAAGAGCTTGATATTGCACAGGAAACTATTCTTAAAGAGACGAGGATGGCTACCATTTCGGAGTTTTACGCCGTTTTTAGTGAACCACTCACTCAGAATAAACCGTTAAATATTATCGCTGACCTGAAGAACGATTACCCCTACGACTCTCAACTGGTCAGGAAACTTGAAGTGTTGGAAGATACGCTGACATCTTTGGTGAAAAACACTGAAGCTTTCACAAAACAGTATGTGTAGTGAAAGTAAATTTTCTTTACGGTTGGTGCAAAAACACTTCACTGCCGGTTCTTATTATCTTTTTCTCTTTGAACTCCTTGAGTTGCGCAGGGGAAAGAGAGTATAAATATATTTTTTCGAACAACGGAGAAGGAATGAACACAGATTCTTCCAAATTAAAAACCGCAGTATTTGGAGCGGGCTGCTTCTGGTGTGTTGAAGCAGTTTTCGACCGCCTGAAAGGGGTTGTGAAAATTGAACCCGGTTACGCAGGGGGTACACTTCCGAATCCTACTTACGAGCAGGTTTGCTCGGGTAATACCGGGCACGCCGAAGTCTGCAACATCATATATGACCCCGGAGTTATTTCTTACGAGGAGCTGCTTGAGGTCTTTTGGTACACGCACGACCCCACAACGGTGAACCGGCAAGGGAATGATGTGGGTGAGCAGTATCGTTCCGTTATCTTTTTCTGCGATGATGAACAGGAAAAACTTGCAAAACACTACAAAAAGAAATTAGATGATTCGGGAGTATTTAACGCACCGATCGTTACGGAAATTTTGCCGTTGGTTAAGGTTTACCCGGCGGAAAATTATCATCAAAAATATTTTGACCAAAATGGGAACCAACCTTACTGCAGTTTCGTAATAAAACCAAAAGTTGAAAAATTTGAAAAGATTTTTCACGATAAACTTAAATAGTTGCTGAATTTTAACCGGTAGTTTAGTTAATATCTAAATTTTAACGATTTTCTTAATTAATATCTGAATTTTAACGATTTTCTTAATTAATTTGTAAATTTTAACGAGTACCTTGATTAATATCTGAATTTTAACGATTTTCTTAATTAATTTGTAAATTTTAACGAGTACCTTGATTAATATCTGAATTTTAACGATTTTCTTAATTAATTTGTAAATTTTAACGAGTACCTTGATTAATATCTGAATTTTAACGATTTTCTTAATTAATATCTAAAAACAGGAGCATATAAATGACTTCACACGAGATCGACTATGAGATCTTTGGTTCTGACCTGCAAATGGTTGAAATCGAATTGGACCCCGGCGAAACTGTAATTGCAGAAGCGGGGGCTATGTGTTACCTCGAAAGTGGTATCGAGTTCGAAGCCAAAATGGGCGACGGTACAGACGCCGGCGGTTTCTTTGGTAAACTTGCTTCTGCAGGCAAAAGGATGCTTGCAGGTGAGTCACTTTTCTTAACACATTTTACTAACCACGGCAACGGCAAAAAACGAGTCTCTTTTGCTGCACCTTATCCCGGCAAAATTATCCCGATCGACCTTACAAATTTCAACGGGTCTATCCTGTGCCAGTCCGACGCTTTTTTATGTGCGGCTATGGGTACAAAAATATCGATTGCTTTCACTCAAAAATTGGGTGCAGGTTTCTTCGGTGGAGCCGGGTTTATTCTCCAAAAGTTAGTCGGCGACGGAAAAATTTTCGTACACAGTGGTGGCACGATTATTAAGAAAGAATTGGTTAACGACACCTTGAGAGTTGATCCGGGCTGCATCGTTGCTTTCTCCGAAGGATTGGATTACTCTATCGAGAGATCCGGCGGTTTGAAAACAATGTTTTTTGGTGGCGAAGGGCTTTTCTTAGCCACACTTAGAGGAACCGGCACAGCCTATGTGCAGAGCCTGCCGTTCTCAAGACTTGCTGATAAAATAATCGCCAGAGTACCGAAAGATTCTTCATCTTCTTCAAGTATAAGTTTCAAGAAAGATTAATTTGAGCATAGTTTAAGTTTCTTTTTTTAAGATTAAAGATTTTGTTTGAAGATTCAAAATTTAAGATTTAAGATTTAAGATTTAAGCATTCGCTTCCTGATTGCGTTATTCAGGCAATAGTATCAACTAAACTTCCTGATAGTATTTTTCGGGAAACAGTTTTAACTAAACTTCCTGATAGCATTTTTCGGGAAACAGTTTTAACTAAACTTCCTGATTGCATTTTTCGGGAAACAGTTTAACTAAACTTCCTGATTGCATTTTTCGGACGGTGATCTTATTTTCTTTTATTTAAGATTTCTTATAAGAGGCAGTCTAAAAAGGCTGCCTCTATTTTTATATAAACCTGTTTTTCCGCTGTTTCAACTTTTCATTTTTCAAAAATTTAGGAAATAAGTGTTTGGTACAAAAGGATATGTTTGCACTTTCCCCCTCCTGTTTAAGCAGATATGTTGATTTATTTATCCAAAATTCAACAAGGTAACTTTTATCAACTATTTTTACCGAAATATAAAAATTGCGTTTATTTTTGTTATATTTGCAAAATGGGAGATGTACATTCCAAAACCGTCAGAAGCTATAATATGAGCCGGATCAGAAGTAAAGACACACAACCGGAACTTCTGATAAGGAGGTTTTTATTTGCAAATGGTTTGCGTTACAGACTATATGATAAAAAATTACCGGGGAAACCGGATATAATACTGAAGAAATTTCGAACTGTAATTTTTGTCCACGGCTGTTTCTGGCATGGACATGATAACTGCAAATATTTTGTAGTGCCTAAAACACGGACAGAATTCTGGCTGGATAAAATAGAAAGAAATAAAAAGAGAGATAAAGAAAATGCTGCTCTGTTAAAGAATAACGGCTGGAATATTATAATAGTTTATGAATGTCAGCTTAAAAAAGAAAAACGGGAAGCAGCATTAAATGATGTTTTACAGGAGATAAAAAACAGTTACTGAATTGAGATATAAAGTATGAAAGAATTGAACTTCATAGATTTGTTTGCCGGTGCAGGAGGACTTTCAGAAGGCTTTATACGCGCCGGGTTTAACCCGGTAGTTCATGTTGAAATGAATAAAGATGCCTGTGACACTATAAAAACAAGGACCGCTTATCATTGGCTAAAAGAGAACGGTCAATCTGAAATATATTATAATTATCTGAAATCTTTTGCGAAAAACAAGGAAGAATTTTGGAAAAAAGTACCTGAGAATCTTATAAACTCTGTAATTAACATGGAAATTTCAGAAAAAACATTGCACGAAATTTTTAAGATGATAGATAAAGTGCTGGGAGACAAAGAGGTTGATATTATCATAGGAGGACCGCCTTGTCAGGCATATTCTCTTGTGGGTAGAGCAAGAGATCCACACAAAATGAAAAATGACCCGCGTAATTTCTTATATAAATATTATGTTAAATTTCTGGAAAAATACCGTCCAAAAATGTTTGTATTTGAAAATGTACCGGGGATTTTATCTGCTAAAAACGGTGTGCATTTAGACAATATTTTTAAAGCTATAAGAAAAGCCGGATACGAATTAAGTGTTCCCACAAATAAATATAAAACTCTTAATGCTAAAAACTTTGGTGTACTGCAGGATAGAAAACGGGTCATCATCATCGGTTGGAGAAAGGAATTGAAGTTATCATATCCGGAATTTAATGTGGCAGAAAATAACTTTGAAGTGTTGAAAGATTTATTTTCTGACCTGATACCTTTAAATAACGGAAAAGGAACATTAAACGCTGTCAGTTACGCAAAACCAGCAACTTATTATCTTGAAAAAGCTAAAATCCGGAATGGATTGGATTTTGTTACACAACACATTGCCAGACCCAACAACGAAAATGATCTGGAGATTTATCGTATTGCTGTTGATGAATGGAATAAAGGGAAAAGATTAAATTATGCTGATTTACCTCCTCGTTTAATAAAACATAATAATACAAAGTCATTTACAAACAGATTTCAAGTCGTGAATGGACAAGGTATTTCACATACTGTTGTTGCTCATATTGCAATGGACGGACATTACTATATACACCCCGACAAGGAACAAAACCGCTCCATTACAGTCAGGGAAGCCGCCAGAATACAGTCTTTCCCTGATGATTATTTCTTTGAAGGAAGCCGTTCTGCAGCTTTTCAACAAATAGGAAATGCTGTTCCGCCTTTAATGGCTGAGAAAATTGCTGAAAAAATCAGAGGGATGTTATGATAAATTTTCAATACTTTCCAAAGAATGAAGAGATTCCACAGCATTTATAGGATATGGTTTCAGTTTTTTCAGATAATCTTTTCAAAATTGATTCGGAAAAACATAAATACAACAGCAATTAGGTGTTAAGTTTTATTACTGAAAATCTAAAACAAACAGGGCTTACTGTGGAGGAAAGTAAAAAAAGCGATGACAAAATCAAAGTCCCTGTATTATTTGGGGTTAATGGTAAATTAGAAAAGTATTTTGAGGCTGATGCCTTTAATTCCAAAACGAATACAGTTATAGAAGTTGAGGCCGGGCGTGCAGTTACAAATTATCAGTTTCTGAAGGATTTATTTCAGGCTTGTATGATGACAGAAGTTGATTACCTTGTTATAGCTGTAAGAAATTTTTATAAAAACAATCCTGATTTTCAAAAAGTAATTACATTTTTTGAAACCCTTTATGTTTCAGGCAGGATTCAAATGCTCTTAAGGGGAGTTTTAATCATTGGATACTAAATTTATTTTATGGAAAATTCTAAAGCAGAGATAGTAAAACCTAATCCGAAATCAACAATCAATTCTTACAGAAGTTTTGGCTACAATCTTGCTACGGCTATTGCCGACATCATTGACAATTCCATTTCTGCCAACGCAAATGAAATTCATCTCAGATACAAATGGAACGGAAAAGATTCTTTTATTTCTGTTTCCGATAACGGAACAGGAATGAACAAAGACGAACTTGTTTTAGCAATGACACCGGGTAGCAAAGACCCTGAAAAAGAACGAAATGAAAAAGATTTAGGGCGTTTTGGAATGGGACTGAAAACCGCATCATTTTCACAATGCAAACAGCTTACCTGTATTACAAAGCGCGAAAAACACCCAACAATCAAGCGGTGTTGGGATATCGATTTTATCAATAAAGAAAACGAATGGCAGTTACTGGACTATGTTTCTGACAACTCATTTCTTCAGGAAATTGAAAATCAGGAATCCGGTACATTAGTCCTTTGGGAAAAGTTAGACCGGATTGTCAGCGATGCTGAGGCCGACAATGAAAGAATGAAAAATGCTTTTTACGAGGAGATGGTAAATGTAAAAAATCATTTGAGTTTAGTTTTTCACAAGTTCATTGAGAGTAAACGAATTGCAATCTATTTTCAAAATGAAGCAATCGAACCATACAATCCGTTTCTGCTTAACTTAGATCCAAAGCCTGAAAGGGGGCAGACTGAAACTTTCGGTAATGTGGAAATAACCTACTTCATACTTCCGCATATGTCGGAAATCGGTAAAACCAATTATGAAAATTCGGGTGGCTCTCCGGGTTGGTATAATGCACAAGGTTTTTATATTTACCGCGGGGACCGCTTGCTTGTTGCCGGCGATTGGCTTGGACTTGAAAAAAAACGAGATTACTCCAAGCTGGCAAGAATAATGGTAAACTTTACAAACAAAAATGATTTTAACTGGCATCTGGATATCAAAAAATCAACCGCTATCCCACCGATTGAAATCAGACGAGAACTTTCACGCATTGCGAATATCGCAATTATGAAATCCGCAAATATTTATAACTGGCGAGGGCAAAAGACATTTTCAGAAAACGGAATGGTTAATTACGAACCTTTGTGGACGGACGAAATAACGCGGGAAGGAATTAAGAAATACAAAATCAACAGAAAGCATCCAATAATAAAAGCATTGCCGGGAGAAAACAACAAACTGATTGGAAAAGCATTGAAATTGCTGGAAGAAAATGTTCCGGTTGAATTGATTCGAAGCAATCAAAACGAGGACCCGGCATTTCACGAATTGGAAATACAAACTGACATGCCAGATGATGAGTTAATCGCTCTGGCTGTTGAGTTACACAAGATATATGTATCCCAAGGAATGAAAACTGAACTGGCAAAGAAACATATTATGAGTTCAACGCCTTTTAATTTGTTCCCGTTAATCAATGAGTATTTGAAATGAGTTTACTGCAATCAGCCAGAGCAATAGCACACACTTTGTTGTCGCATTATCAGGGACAAATTACTGATAAAGTGCTTTTATCGGTAATTGAAAAAGCATCGGCAATCAACATAGTTGAGGGACAAACATTTGACAAGCAAGAATTATTTGAAATTTTGCGTGCAGATATTGGCATAGGAAAAGGCGAAATTACAATATTATCCGATAAGGTTGAACCTTGGTTAAATGACGAAAAAGTTAATATCAATTTTGAATTATGGAACAGGTACAAATTGTATATATTCAAAAATGACCCGTCATTCCCTGTAAATGATTTGGACGACTTCACTGACAAAATTCTTGATAAATGCGTTAATCCTAAAAACCCGGGAATTTGGGACAGACGGGGAATGGTTGTAGGGCATGTTCAGTCCGGCAAAACTTCCAACTATATTGGCTTGATAAACAAAGCGACTGATGCAGGTTACAAAGTAATCATCGTTATTGCCGGTACAATCAGCTCTCTTCGCAGACAAACACAGGAGAGAATCGATTCCGGTTATATTGGAAGAAACAGTTCCGCTTTTATCCAGACAGGGCAAAATCGACTTGTTGGCGTTGGGACATATAAATCGGGTACTGACATTTATTCTCTGACTTCTTCGTATTATAAAAGTGGAGATGAGGGTGATTTTAGTCAATCTGTTGCGAACAGATTAAATATTCCGATTGGGAAAAATCCTGTTGTTTTCGTTATCAAAAAGAACAAAAGTATTCTTGAAAATTTGATCGACTGGTTTTCAAAAAATGAAAATACTCGAGAAGTGGACGGAACGCCAAAGTTGTTTGATGTTCCTGCATTGATAATTGATGATGAAGCAGATGCTGCTTCTGTAAATGCTTCAAGAGATATAAACGACATCAAAACGATAAATCGTTTAATCAGAACTTTACTGAATATTTTCAACCGTAACACCTTTATTGGTTACACAGCAACACCTTATGCTAACTTGTTTATTTCTCAGGTTTACGACGAAGAACAGACAACTATTGTAAAAGGTAGAACATATAAAATCGGAGAAGATTTATTTCCAAGAGATTTTATCATTAATATAAAAGCACCGACCAATTACATTGGTGCAGCTAAAATTTTCGGTTATGAAAATATAAATTCTGAATTCACAAATGAGCCTTTGGATATTTTCAGAGGAATCAGCGATTATGATCCGCCATTTTTCAGTACAATTAACAGAACAAACAAAGATGTTTTACCAGAAAATCTTCCCCCAAGTTTGGAAAGCGCTATAAAATCTTTCATTCTGGTATGTGCTGTTCGCAGAGTGCGAGGGCACAAAAACAAACACAATTCAATGTTGATTCATGTTGCCCGATTGGTTCGTTGGATTGATCGGGTTGCTTATTTGGTAAACAAAAAAACAAGAGAATACAAAAACGCAATTGAAAGCGAAGATATAACTTTATTGGGTGAACTGAAAGCAATATACGAAGAAGACTTTTTGCCAACAACTAAAAATGTGTTGGATAATCTCGATTATACCGATATCAGAATAAAAGAACATACCTGGGATGAAATCAAAAAAGAATTGAAAAAAGCGGTTTCGAAAATTGAGGTTCGTTCCGTTCATGGCACACGCTCAACAGCAAATTTGGAATATCACAACATTGAAGAAATTGACTACAACCGTTACGAAAACGGCTTGTCAGTTATAGCCGTTGGCGGAACCCGTTTGTCAAGAGGAATTACTTTGGAAGGCTTGTCAATTTCCTATTTCATCAGAACAAGCCGGATGTATGATTCGCTTATGCAAATGGGGCGGTGGTTTGGTTACCGTACCGGTTATGTTGATTTGTGCCGGCTATACACAACCAATCAGATTTTTGAGTGGTTTAACCATATCACAATGGCAACCGAAGAAATGCGAAATGACTTTGACGAAATGACAATAACGCACCAACGACCGAAAGATTTTCTTTTAAAAGTTAGAAATCATCACGGTTTGCTGACCATTACAAGTTTAAACAAACTGTATTTTTCACGGGAAATAGAAATTTCATTTTCAGGCAAAAATCCGCAAACCACTTGTTTACTAAAAACAAAATCAGCGATACAAAATAACTTTAATGCTTTAAAAACTTTAATTGCAACAATTGGTTTTCCCACAAAAGAAAACAGAGTTGAGAACAAAGGAAGAACAAGATATTTGTTTTATCCAAATACAAATATTGATGCTCTTTGTAGTTTCATCGATGCGTACGAAATTGAACAACCAAGCATTAGAAACGCAACATTAAGCGAATACATCAGAAAACAATCGAGAGAAAATAAAATCAAAGAGTGGAGCATTTGTATTATTTCAAATACTGATGAAAGAGTTTTCATTGATTACAATGGTAAAACGCCAAGAAATGAAAGAAAGACAAACGAAACTCTCTCAACTTATGAACTGACGCATAATGATGAAGTTATAACCATGGGATGTATTGTGCGTAACCAACAAATCGAGCGTAAAAGCGAATTTTACTGGATCTCAAAACAGCAAATAGACCAAACAAGTGACAGATATTTTGATTTGTCAAAAGACAAAGACTATTCAAAAATGACTTATGCAGAAATCAAAGCACAGCGACAAGCCGAAAAGAAAGGTCTTTTACTAATTTACGGGTTAGACGAAAGAGGAACACCAAGTGTAAATAACGGGATCCCGATTGTTGGGTACAGCTTACATTTCCCAAGAATTGATGATGAAATAAAAGTTTCATATACAGCAACAATCAATAAAGGTTTTGATGAAGAAGTAATGATCGATGATGATAATCCGGAAACTGAAAACGAATGATAAACATAAAATCAATTTGGGAAAATCAAAAGCCAACGGGCGAAATTATCGTCAGAACAAGAATTGTTGGAATTCAGGATTTACAATGCTTCGTGGCTACAAATCATATTACTGGACAACATTCTTTCCTAATAGCGGTTTCAAAAAATGTTGTTTTCCCCGACTTGAAAAATTATCGTTTTAAAGGTGTAGAAATTTTTATTATTGAGCTTGACAATTGTGTTGAGTTGAATATTTATCTTTTAGATAATGATTTAAAAGATATTTTTTCCTTGTTTATTCAAAACATTCTGGAAAATATTGAGTCAAGTGTTACGGAAAGTGAAGCAATAACAACAACTTTAAACTTAGTTTCCAAATGGAAAAAATTGTTTGATAAAATCCATTTTAATTGTTTATCTCTTGAACAACAAAAAGGGCTGACAGGCGAACTGTTGTTTTTGAATTTCCTCTTGCATAATGAAAAAACATCCTCAAATGCTGTAAATGGATGGACCGCTGCAGAAACGGATTTTCAGGCAAAAGATTTTACTTTTGGTTCAGTGGGTATTGAAGTAAAATTCACTTCATCTAAACAACCCCGGGTTAAAATTTCAAATGAAAGACAATTAGATGCTGAAAATTTAAGCGATTTGTTTTTGGTTTTGTATTCAGCCGAAGCCGTGAAAGAAAACGGGTTTTCGCTTAATTCATTGGTACTACAAACACGACAAGCTATTTCAAACGATGAAGAACGCAGTTTTTTCAATGCAAAATTGCAATTATCCGGCTATTTTGATAAAGACAGTGAACATTACGAAAAGAAATATTCACTCAAAAAAACATTTGGTTTTGCCGTAACTTCTGAATTTCCGAAAATCGTGAAAAATCAGTTACCGTTGGGGATTTATGATACTTCGTATTCAATAGAAATTTCAGCCGTGGAAAGTTTTATTATTGAACTCGAAAATATACTTGCAAAAATTTAGTGAATGGAAAAAGCGTTAATAAATTATATTGAAGAACTAAAATCAGATGTCGCTTCCCGGGTTTATTCCGAAGGCGAAGGGGTGAGTTTCGAGGATAAGTTTACAGAATATTGCATTGAGGTTCTGGAAAGTATAGGAAAATCTGAAGGAGCAAGAGTTTTGTCTTATGTCCACCCAAACAGTCAGGGCGGAATTGACTGGAAAGTTAATGGTTATTGTCTGAAAGGTTTAACCAAAGACGAAGATGAAAAGGAGTATTACGAAACACTTGATTTATTCTGCACTTTTTACAAAAACGAATATAATTTCTACATCAGTAAAGACGATTATAACAAGTCGCTTAATCAAATTAAGCGGTTTATCAACTCCGCATGGAAAAACCAAATTGATTATATTGATAAATCAAACACTGAATTATATTACTTAATTAATATTATTGGAAAGCAAGGCAAAGATTTTGACCGTATCAATATTTTCTTTTTGATAAACGGTTTTTCAAATCACGACAAAGAAAAAATTGAAGTTGCTAATGCTGACATCTTTGTACATACCTGGGATATTACAAGGTTGTTTAAAATTAATGAAAGCAACAGTATTCACCAACCGATAGAAATCGAATTTGAAAATTTTACCAAAAACGGAAAAGGTTTGCAATGTTTGCAAGTTCCGGGTACTGATGAAATGTACGATTGTTATCTGGCAATCGTGCCGGGCGAAATTCTGGCTAAATTGTACAAAGAGTTCTCAAATGAATTGTTGGAAAGTAATGTAAGGGCATTTTTAGGACAAGCCGGAAAATTCAACAAAGGAATTAGAGATACGATCCGCAACAAACCGCAAATGTTTTTACCTTACAACAATGGTATTACTGCAACTGCCGAAAGCGTTGAAACAAAATTGGTTGACAATCAACTTGTAATTACACGGTTATACGATTTTCAGATTGTAAACGGTGGACAAACAACGGCTTCACTATATCACACACAGAAGAAATTTAAGGAAGTGGATTTAAGCAAAATTTTTGTTCAGATGAAACTGACAGTTATCAAAGATAAAGAACTGAAAAAAATTGAAGTCCCAAATATTTCACGCTTTGCAAACAGTCAGAATAAAGTCTCCGAATTGGATTTATCTTCCAACAATCCGTATTTTGTGCAGATTGAAAACTTGTCACGGAAAAAGTATGTGGTCAATCCTGAAAACAAAAATCAATCTCGTTTATGGTTCTTTGAGCGTGCAAATGGACAATATCGTGAAACATTAAATAAACAAACACCGGCACAACAAAAGAGATTCAAAGAGCAAAATCCGTCTAATCTGAAATTTGTAAAATCAGATGTTGCAAAATATATCAACGCCTGGGAATTAGAACCGCATTTTGTGGCGCAAGGTTCACAGAAAAACTTTGTTCATTACACAAAAAAAATAATGGATTTAGTCAGCAATAACAAATTACCGGGGGAGAATTTTTACCGGAAATTGATTGCAAATGCTATTTTGTTTAAAACCATCGACCGGCTTTTTGGCAGAAAAGGTGTTAATGCTATTGGTGACACAAGTCTGAAAGCTCTTTCCGTTGCCTATACTGTTTCGTACTTCCACTATTTAACCAACAACAGGATCGATTTGTGGAAGATTTATGAAGAACAGAAAATTGATAATTTTTTAAGTGAGCGTTTGTCGGATTTACTGAAGTTTGTGTACAATCACATCGTTTATGAAGCTAGAGAAAGTTTGATTTCTGAATATGCAAAACGCGCATCTTCCTGGGAAAAACTGAAGAATATCGAGTATCCTGAAGATTTGATTTCGGCTTTGAACAATTATTTGATTTCTGAAGAAGAAAAAATACAACGAGAAAACGAAAAAGAATCTGATACAGACAACATAGAAGGTTCAGTTTTTGTAATAAGCGAAATTCAAAAAATGGGATTGAAATTTTGGGACGGTTTCAGAATTTACATTGAGGAGAATAAACCAGACGGTTTCGACAAGTCGACAGCTTTTGATTTGGCAGAAAGTATTATCAGGAATAAAAATCTGACATCACCGGAAATTATCTTTGGTAAAAGAGTGTTGGATTATATTCATGAAAATCAGACAATTATTGAGGAGGTGAAAGCCTTGTCGAAACTGGAAGACAAAGAAATTGTAGAAATAAAATTAATCTACGATAAACTTCTAATGGTTGCAAAAGATGACTGGAAACAAATAATTGATGTAGCGAACCAGACAAGAATATTTGACGACCTTGAATTTGCTAATGTAATAGCAGTTAGAACTGCATTAGCCAAAAAGGAAAAAATCAAAGAACAAGCATTAATCCGGGCTTTTGAATCTTTGAAGAAATTAAAAAAGTTTAATATCAATATTTAATAAAGAATGCCCCAGCATCAAAATATTGAATACAAAAGTGCCTGGAATGATGATTATCTGAAATGGGTTTGCGGTTTTGCAAATGCCGACGGTGGCTTGATTTTCATCGGGAAAGATGACCATGGAAAGACATTAGGTATTAATAATTATAAGAAATTGATGGAGGACATTCCCAATAAAATCCGTAATTCGATGGGAATCATGGTTGAAGTAAATCTACATGAAGAGTCAGAAAAGTATTTTATTGAAATGGCTGTCTGAAAATGAATTTATTACTCAAATAGGAAATGTAGGCCGAGGAACTAAGTATAAACTTAATTTACCCAATTGACCGCTAATTGACCGAATTGACCACCTAATTGACCGCTAATTGACCGAATTGACCACCTAATTGACCGTTAATTGACCGAATTAACCACCTAATTGACCGCTAATTGACCGAAGTATCTTCGAAACAGTCGATTTATTAACAAAAAGAGACTTGAATGAGTTAGTGGAAAAGAGAATTTTAAAACCGTCTGAAACAAAAGGTGCCGGTTTATTTTACGAATTTTGAATCGCTCAATAATTGCGTTAATCGCGCCAAATACACTGTAATCGCGCAATGAATGAGCCATAATTCACCCCATAGCTATTCTTGACGGCAACTATTTCTGAAATTAACCGGATACTGAGACCTCTCGAGGAGAGTGTATTCGAGGGCACTATGAGTAAAACTGCTGTCTCGATAAACAATATCTAAAAGTATTTATAAGGGGTTTTATTAAGTTTTACTGTAATGCTTCAAGTGGAAATGGAATTTCGTAAATTTATTTAATGTAAAATAATAAAAAAGGAGATTCCTTTCATGCAAACGAAAAAGAGATTCACCCCCGAGCAAAAAGTCATCATTCTCAGAGA